>Ga0272442_10000217_pt1 | contig 96443 bp, 54 predicted proteins | sample SSMForm2O_FD_200262 | JGI IMG/M metagenome (GOLD analysis project Ga0272442, IMG submission 200262) | Marine sediment archaeal communities from Little Sippewissett salt marsh, Falmouth, MA, United States - SSM-Form-2O | ecosystem: Environmental > Aquatic > Marine > Wetlands > Sediment ...
ACAACGTGATACTGCAGACTATACATGCTGTGGGCGGTCCTGATTACTTCCATGATAACAATATACCGCCTCAAGGCTCATTCATCCACGGCTAAAGCCGTGGTGTTCTGTCTGCGACCGCATAAAAAAGGCCGACCAACCGTGATGGTTGTATCGGCCCAAAAACAATCTGTAGGTCGATCAGGCGATAGTCACATCCGGGCAAAGGTATACGTCCTGGATGGCATTCAAAAGCTCGACACCATCTTTCATCGGCTTCTGAAATGATTTACGGCCGCTGATCATACCCATGCCACCGGCCCGCTTGTTAATCACCGCTGTCCGGACCGCCTGCCCCAAATCATTACTGCCTGAGGCGCCGCCCGAATTAATCAGGCCCGCCCGACCCATATAGTTATTGATCACCTGATAACGGGTCAAATCAATGGGATGATCGGTCGTTAAATCGCTATAAACCTTGTCATTCGTCTTGCCGAATTTCAACGCCTTATAACCACCGTTGTTTTCCGGTTGCTTCTGCTTAATAATGTCGGCCTCAATGGTGACGCCAAGGTGATTGGCCTGGCCGGTCAAATCGGCGGCAACGTGATAATCCTTGTCCGCCTTGAAAGCGGGATTGCGAAGATAGGCCCACAGAATCGTCATCATGCCCTTGCTGTGGGCATACTCAAATGCATCGGAGATTTCCTGAATCTGACGGTTGCAGGTTTCGGACCCGTAATAAATGGTCGCGCCGATCGCAACCGCACCAAGATCAAAAGCCTGATCCACCGAAGCAAACAAAATTTGGTCGAATGTACTGGGATAGGTCAAAAGTTCGTTGTGATTGATCTTCACGACAAACGGAATCTTGTGCGCATACTTACGCGCTACCGATCCCAACACACCGAGGGTCGATGCCACCCCGTTACAGCCGCCCTCAATTGCCAGTTTGACAATGTTCTCGGGATCAAAGTAAACCGGATTAGGCGCAAAACTGGCCCCGCCGGAATGCTCAATTCCCTGGTCAACCGGTAAGATCGAAAGGTATCCCGTCCCGGAGAGACGACCGTGATTATAGAGTGTCTGCATACTCCGCATCACACCCACCGGTCGATCAGTTATACTCACCACCCGATCAACAAAATCCGGTCCCGGCAGGTGGAGTTGCTCTTTGGGAACCGTTTTGGATTTGTGCCTTAGCAGGCTTTCAGCTTCATCGCCCAACAGCTTGGTTATTGTATCCAGCATGTCAAGACCTCCTGATTATAGCCGGTATATTACTGTTTATTTGATACGTTACTCACATCCTTGTTAACAGAATCATTATCTTGTTCCGTTATCGGCATAATTGGTTTTACACCGCGTTAAAACAAGGAAAATCCTGTTAAAACGGCAAAAAACTTGTCCTCCAACCGGTTGTGATTAATCAGTTGCTCCCCAATCTTGACTCTTGATCGGTCATGATATATTTTGCCATATATTGTTGACGGAGGAATGTGATCCTGCGTAATGGACATGAAGGATATAATACTGGAATAACTATGCATATATCTTGGCTATTAAGATATGAAAGGAAGCAAGATGATTAAAGCGAAACTGGTTCTGGTTTTCATGATGGCGTTGTTAACCACGCCCCTGGCCGCGGAGCAGTCACCACTGCTGAATGCCATGAAAACCGAACTCGACCGCTCGTTCACAATCCTCCAAGAGGCTGATGAAATACCACTGTACTATTTGAGTTATCAGACTTGTGATGTTGAACAGTATACCCTGTCAGCAACATACGGTGCTATAGACAGAGATGATCACAGCCGCGAGCGAACACTGGATATTGACTGTCGGGTCGGAGACCCTGCGCTTGATAACACTCACGAAATCCGTGGTGAATATGACTTTTCCCGTTTTTATGGAGCAGGGGGAACCCGACTTCCGATGAAGGACGACGAATTGGCCATCCGCACCATCATTTGGGAAAAAACCGATGAGGCATATAAAAATGCCCTGGAGCGGTTTACCAAAGTAAAAACCAACCAGCAGGTGCTCGTGGAAAAGGAGGACACCTCGGCCGACTTCTCACGCGAGGAAGTCAGTGTGTTTATCGGGAAAACTGCCCATGAAGAAATCGACGTCGATTTCTGGAAAGACCGGATGGCAAAATGGAGCGCACTGTTCAAAGATCATCCCGAAGTGCAGACATCGGGGATACGGCTGTCGCTGACTAATGACAATCGCTATTTTGTCGACTCTGATGGGGCCAGGATTGAAACCGGACAGTCCTATGTCCGACTCTCAATTCGTTGCTCGGGGATATGCCAGGACGGCATGAGTATCAGACGCTCGGAAACATTCGATGCCAACTCAGCGGATGGCCTTCCTGACGGTGAAGAAGTCGACCGGACCATATCACGCTTGATTGATGAACTTAAGATATTGCTCGAGGCACCACTGGCGGAACCTTACACCGGTCCGGCCATCCTGGTCAATCGTGCGTCCGGTGTGTTTTTCCACGAGATTTTCGGCCATCGCATCGAGGGGCATCGTCAAAAATCCGAGTCCGAAGGACAGACCTTCGCCCGTATGGTCAATAAACAAATCCTCCCCGAATTTATCAGCGTATATGATGACCCCACCCTGAAGGAATTCAACGGCACCTATCTGCGCGGACATTATCTCTATGATGATGAAGGAGTCAAAACCCGGCGCGTCAATGTCGTGGAAAATGGCATGTTGAGAAATTTCTTGATGTCCCGTTCGCCGATCAATAATTTCCCGCATTCCAACGGTCATGGCAGAAAAGAACCGGGCGCATCGGTCGTGGCGCGCCAGGGCAACCTCGTCATTGAATCCGATCGCCAATACACCTTTGACTCCCTGCTCACCCTGCTGGCCGCAGAATGCCAGAGACAGGACAAACCATATGGCCTGATTTTCTATGATATCTCCGGAGGATTCACGCAAACCGGCCGAAGAGGACCGCAATCATTCAAAGTCCTGCCATTGCTGGTCTACCGATACTATGCCGATGGCCGCCCGATGGAGGCCATTCGCGGCGTGGACATCGTGGGCACACCGTTGTCGAGTTTTGAGAAAATTATTGCCACCGGTGATGATTACGATATTTTCAACGGCACCTGCGGTGCCGAATCCGGATGGGTACCGGTTTCGGCCACCTCCCCCAGTATCCTCGTAAGCCAGGTCGAGGTGGAGAAAAAATCCAAGGAACAGGAAAAACCACCTCTCCTGCCACCACCCTATGAACCATCAGGAGACAAAACCATCATGGGAGGGGTCGATCAATGAGAATATCAAAAATACCAACCGTAATTGTTGCCATCACCACGGTATGGGTATTGGCCCTCGCCTGCCCGGTGCTGGCCGACCGCAGTGACGCCGTCATTTTCAAGGCAATGCAGGACGAACTTGACCGTAGCATGTCCGAACTGGTCATGGAAGATCTCGAACGACCCTATTTTATCTCCTATACCATTGATGATATTGATGAACTGGCTATTACGGGCACGCTCGGTGAATTGATGGAATCCTCACACGAACAATCACGGTTTATTACTGTCGACGTCCGCGTCGGTGATACGACTCTGGACAATTCCAACTTCGTCGGAGGGTATTACTACCCGCCGCCCAGTTTCCAGACCATTGCACTTGAAAATGATTACGATGCCATTCGCAACCGCATCTACCTGTTGACCGATCGCGCCTACAAGAACGCCTTGAAGAATTTGTCCCGCAAAAAAGCGTACTTGCAAACGCGCCTTATGAAAAACCGGCCCAATGACTTTATCATGCAAACCTCCAATGAATTCGTTGATGAAATTGAGCTGACGGACTTTGACCGAAACGCCCTGGAAGAGATGATTCGCGCCGCAACCAATGTATTTCGAGAGTTTCCCATGATTATCTCATCCGAACTCGAGTGCAACGCGGCCGTCATGAACCAGTACTATGTCAATTCCAGCAACTCCAAATCATTGCGCGGCGACCGGCTCTACACATTTAAGTTGTCCCTGAAAGGCAAAAGCGCCGAGGGCGAAGACGTCTATGGATCGGATCGCCTCATCATCAACCGACAGGATGAAATTCCCGACAAAAAGCGACTGGTGGCATGGGCCAAAGAAAATGCCGAACTGATGAACAACCTGGTGAAAGCGGAACCGATTGAAGAATATGCCGGACCGGTCATCCTGACTGAAGACGCCGCGGGTGAGTTCTTTCGACAGCTTTTCGCGAAAAACATCTCCAACATTCCCGCCCCGCTCTTTGAAATCGACCAGGTTGCAGAACGTTATCCGACCCCGGAATTCGGGAACAAAGTCAAACGGAGAGTCCTGCCGGCCTTCTTTAGTGTCTATGACGACCCGACTATGGCGATATTCGAAGAAACCCCGTTGATGGGACATTATGAAGTCGACGATGCCGGTGCCGAGCCACACCGCGTCCTATTAGTCGAACAGGGTAAACTCGTGAATCTCCTTATCGGCGAATCCCCGACCAAAAAAGTCAAAACCCCCAACGGCCACGCTCGCGGCGCTGTCAGCAAAAGGATTGGGGCCAGAACCGGTAATATGGTTTTTGAATCCTCAGACCAGGTGTCGTTCGACCAGTTGAAACAGACAATGCTGGAATTATGCCAGGACATTGATCTCGAATATGGCCTGGTTATCCGTAAACTGGATGACCTCAATGCTTCCCGGCGACGGCAACAGATCTATTTCTACGGCGGTTCCGGTGGAAACAGTAGCGCCCTGACACCTCCGCTTGAAGCATATAAGGTTTATCCCGACGGACACGAGGTTCCGGTGCGCAATCTGGAATTTGACAATGTCACGGTGAGAATTCTGCGCGACATCCTCCAGACTGGCAATAAACAGTACGTGTATAATTACATGCTCGGTGACGATTATGAAATGCCGGCTTCAATCGTCTGTCCGGCTGTGTTGATTGAAGAAATGGAATTGAAGAAAAGCGAGGAGAAAATCAAAAAACCGCCGATTCTGTCCTCGCCGCTGACAAAAAAATAAGATAAAAAATCTGACACTCTTTAGGGCGGGGTAATCATCCCGCCCTTTTCAATACAAGTCGGGAAGAATTACGCGAGGACGCAACACTCCGGCCCGAAGTTGCGTGACCCCGTCAAGTGCCACCGGTTGAGATTGATGAGCCGTCAAAACCTCCTTGAAAACCGATGCCATTGGGGCCGAGCCGAATCCCTCCGTCAACATTACCGCAAAACCGGGACGAATGTCATGGAAATCCTGAAAGTGCATGGAACCGGCAATCAGGCCGGTTACACCGGCCTCCCGACATAATTCCAGGTCGGCTCGTGTCGCGTTATCCAGAAACACGATACTTCTATGATCGTAATTCGATGACGTCAGGATGCCATACACCTGTCCCCCATTCCCCCATGCTCCCTTGATAATAGTCCCGCTATTGCCAATCAGACATCCCTTGTCGTTCACCCGGGTAACACGCCCCGGTAACCAGGCCACCAGTGATAATTCCTCAAAAAGCGGTTCAATGATTATTAAGCCGTGATCCAGATTGATTTCTTTAATAAGCCCGCGCATCGGGGAGCGGCAGACTTTGCCCTGCCGAGCACCAAGATGTCCCGCCAAAATTTGATCCCTTTCAATTTCCTCACCGATCCCACACTTCAAGTATGCCTTTAACTTTTTAGGCTCAATATCAAGGGAATGAGCAGCATCTACACTGCGCAATCCAGTCCCGCGCTCTTCCTTCTCCCGCACCAGGACGATACCATTGGGAAGGATTTTTTCCACGACGCCCTCCACTGGAGAACAAAATCGTTTCACCTCCAGCATCTTGGTCTTATAATGAGCAATAACCTCCTTGGCCTGAATGGCATCACCGATTTTCTTTTCAAAAACACTCTCCAACTGAGCCGGGGGAATGCCCAGTGTGTCAGTTATATGCAAGAAGAATGGGCGCAAAAAAGACCTGGCGCTCTTTGCAACAATCGTATCCGATGCCACCGTCTCACCCGATTCAACCAATACCTCACCGGCAACTGCCAGTTCGCGAGGTTCAATAATTTCACCCGTGGTCACACGGCTTTCCGCTTCAAGATGTCGACGTGTCACCGTCGGGCGATATTCGGCGGCAAAGCCAAATCGCACCGGGATATCGGTCGGACGGCCGCGCACGTCAAGAATCAGATGCGACCCGGCCGGGACATGAACCTGCTTGTGCTTGCATTTCACCTTTTTGGTCTTTATCGAGAGCTCGGCCTTCTCATCTGGCTCCAGCGGTATGACTCTGATCTCCCCATAGTGCACGGTATCCGCCAGCGTTCGTCCCCGGCCGGTTTGCCCCGTGATGGTCATCACCTCCCGACCCGGCTTGGCGGTTCCCTCCGGCGCTATAACCGTTCCCAATCGAACCAATCCCAGTTTATAAAATAATTCCAGCGCCAGGCTCTCATCGACTTGACTGAGCACCCCCAGGTGCGGGAACATGAACACGCTGTCGACCGCCAGGTCAATGCGGTTGACCGGCTCCAGCGCATTGAGAAGAATCATCGCCGCCACTTCCCGTGGCGAATGCGACAACCGCCCACCACTCCCAATAATCAAGTCGTAATCCTCCAGATCAAAAAACGAATCGCCGCGCTTGCGCCGACCACCCCGGTGCCGCAGAATATTCCAACCGAGTTCCTCCTCGGTGCGACTCAGGGCCACCCCCTCCAACACCCGAAAATGGTCTTTAACCGCTTCGCGGATCGCCGCTGAAGCGATGGCACACTCGATAACCGTCCCCTTCCGGTCGGAAGGAAGTGACGTCGGTTCCAGATACTTGTTACCGATTCGATCCAGCAGGTCCTGCCGGCTGATATCAAAGTCGATCGGGCGATTCACCGCATCGATTCCTGCCTGCTGGACGACGTTAAGAATACTGTAGCTCATGCCAAGATTGGCGCTAACGGTGCGAAACAATCGCCCGTTGTCGGCGGTAAAAACGTCGGTGGTGGCACCACCGATATCAACCGCCAGCAAACGCGCCTTCATGTCACGCGAGGCCAATGTCAGGATTTTGCCGACCGCCGCCGGGGTGGGCAAAAGCGTCCCGCTGACCCACCGGCGATACTTATCATACCCCGGCGCCCGGGACATGACATGTTCCATAAAAACTTCATGGATCGCATTCCGCGCCGGCTCGAGATTTTCCCGCTTGCTGGAGGGGCGTATATTGGGAACCTGATACAAAACAAAGTCGTCGTCGAGAGTCTCCTTCACGTACTCATAGGCCCCGTCATTGCCCGCGTAGATGATCGGCAGTTTTCCCTGGCGGGTTAGCTTGGGACGCAATCCGGCCTGCCGAAAAAGCTCCGCCAGAAACACCGGGCCATTGACCGCACCACCGTCAAATCCTCCCGCCAGAAGAAGCATGTCGGGTCGAAGTGTTTTCAGTAACTCGACCTTTTTATAAGGTGTGCGTTTGTCATCCAGCGCCAGGATATCCTGGATTATACACCCCGCTCCCAACGCCACCCGCTCGGCACTGCGCGTGGTCACCTCACTGACCAAACCCGCCACCACGATCGCCAGCCCCCCGCCCGCACTTGAGGTCGAAAAACAGGGCACGCAGGGAATATTACCTTCAAGCAGTTTCTCACCGGTCATGTTTTCCAGGGCGCGCAGGGCATTGATGACACCGATGGTCACGTCTTCATACGGTTTCTCGACAGTGGTCGGCCGCTCTTCGCGGTAAAAACGCCACTCGGACTCCTTTTGAAACAGCAGGACCTTGGTTGTAGTACTGCCGATATCAATGACGCAGAAATGTTTCATGTCATGAAGCGAGGTTTTGAGTTCGCTATTAGCGTGGTCGGTCATAATACCTCCGGTTCGGAACATGATATCGGGCATCCCATCAAGGTTTCGCCGCACTATTCAAGCTGACTGTAATAAATAACTGGAATTGGAAAATTCAAGAGATATCTGACGGTATTACGTCATGATGAAAAACGATCGCGATGATTAACGATCATACCAATCTCGTAAAACGTGCAATGACCGCGACGGTTAAATCGCTTTCACCGGCGTAGCTACATGCAGTGCATCCCGTACCGCATTCCCGAGCATGTCCCGCGTGAAAGGTTTCCGCACATATGCACCGGAGCAGAGTTTCTGCATTTCTTTAACCCGGTCGGTCATTGAAAAACCGCTGACAACAACCGCCTTCTGATCGGGATATCGAGCAAGGATTTCACGAAAAGTGTCAAGACCGTCAAAATCCTTTTCCAGGATCATGTCCACCACCAGTAAATCCACCGGATTATCGGTCACGTAATCGACCGCCTCTCGACCACTTCCGACAGCGTTCACCTGGTAGCCAAGAGACGATAGCAGGTCTACGGCAATAGCCCGTTGTTCCGCTACGTCATCGACCACGAGAACTGATCCTTCGCCATGATCGATATCTACTGGCAACGCCTGCTTTTCTATGATTTCGCCGCAAATAGGAAAATAAAGAATAAACTCGGTCCCCTCACCGACAACCGATTGAATGTCATACATCCCGCCGTGATCCTTGACAATGCCATACACCACCGATAATCCCAGGCCACTGCCGCTTTTGCCCATTTTCTTGCTGGAATAATAAGGCTCGAATATTCGACTCAAATCTTCAGGCGCAATCCCCATACCCGTATCACGAATCCGAACTGCAATGTGCGGCCCGGGATCGAAATGATTGCACTCAACCGGGCACGCCTGGAGATGCTTCTGTTCGGTTATTATTGACAGCGTCCCCCCATCTGGCATGGCGTCAAAGGCATTGACGATCAGATTCATGATGACCTTGGACAAATGCGGAACCGATCCGCTAATAGCCCCGGGAGCGTCATATAATCTCTGCTCCAATGTGATATCCGGTCGACTTTCCATCAGATTTATGAAACTGGGAGAGTCCAGATATCCCCGAATCATGTCATTGATATCGAGCGGTGCCATCTCGTATCGACCCCGGCGCGCCAGGGTTAACAAGTCCTGAATAACATCGGCGGCGTCCTTGGCCGCCCGGCCGATACGCCCAATGTGTTTGCGGACAGGACTGTCCTCCGGAAGTTTTCGGAGGATTAGTTCCGGGTATCCCACCAGCGGCCCCAGCATGTTGTTGAGATCATGAGCCACGCCTCCGGCCAGAACGCCCAGCGATTCCATGCGCTCGGCCTTTTTGAGTTGTTCCTGCAATTTGCATCGCTGTTCCTCGGTCTGTTTTCGCTCGGTAATGTCCCGGACCACGCAACTCATGCCGCCGTCAAAAGCGGCCAGCGAAATCTCTTGTGGAAACAAACTGCCGTCTTTGCGCTTGCCGATTGCCTCCCCCGTCCAGCTTCCGACTCGCTTGAATTCCGGCATGATCTCCGATTCGAAGTGCCGTAATGCCACCTTGTCATACAACACATGCCAGGTCTTCCCAAGCAGTTCCAGGGGCGATTCATAACCGTAAATCGAGGCATGTGCCTGGTTGAGATAAGTATACTTTTCATTCTCGTCCAGCAGGGCCATCCCTTCACTGACCGTCTCCATCGCCACCAGGTGACTGCGTAGCTGTTCCTCACTCCGCTTGCGCTCGGTAATATCGCGAAACGCTCCCTGAATCATCAGCGGTTGTCCCTGTTCATCCCGTACGATTTTAGTATTGGCCGACACCGGTATGGGATTACCATTTTGGTGTTTGATCAGGATTTCAAAATCATTCACAGAACCGCGATCATCAAGCACACGCAACAGGTTAAAACGATCCTCGGGATTCACATAGAAATCCGTAACCGGATTCCCGATAATGTCTTTCGCTTTATAGCCTAAAACCACCTCAACCGAAGGGGAAACCGTTCTCATAATACCGTTCATATCAGCTTCATAATAGACATCAAGAAAATTCTGAAAGATACTACGATATTTCTCCTCACTCTGTCGCAATGCCTCCTCAGATCGGTGTTTCTCCGTAATGTCGCGCAAAATCCCCGTCACCCCGACTATCTCCCCGCGCTCGCGAATGATCTTGCCACGTTCTTCTACATAGTAGACAGTCCCGTTTTTGCCGAGAAAGCGAAATTCAATCGGAGACTTCCATCCGGAATCGAATGCCTTCTCCAGGTCATTATTGAATGACTCCCGATCAACAGGATGAATGAAATCGCGGGCCTGTTGCCCTATCATCTCATCCGGATTGTATCCGAAACAGGAAACCTGGGAACTGACATACGTTATAATTCCCTCCGCCGTGCAGGAATAAAAAACATCAAGCATGTTGGCAATAATCGTCCGAAGTTTCTCTTCAGACTCCCGCAATGCCGATTCGGATTTTTGGGCATCGGTAATATCCACCGATATCCCCAGCACCGCCCGCTCCGTATTACCGGCAAATGTTATCGGAATTTTGCTGGTTTGCAGATAATGAACCGAACCGTCGGGAAATACAAATTTCTCTTCGGGGATGAAAATCGGGCTTCCCGAGTCAATAACTTCACGATCATCCTCGAGATACCGGGGTGAATCCGATTCAGCGTTGGTAAGATCGGCAGCATCATTACCGATCATGTCGTGCGTTGTTACGCCGAAAACCTGCGCGATGGTTTTGTTGGCCAATAAGTAGCGGCCTTTGCGGTCCCGCGCATAAATCATATGTGGCACCAGGTCTATTACCTGCCGCAGACGTTCCTTGCTTTCTCGTAAGGCCGCTTCACTTCGTTTGTGCTCGGTAATATCGCGAGCTATTCCCAGATTCATGATTTCACGGTCAAGATTGATAGGAACCGTTCTGATTTCAACACTAACCTGACTGCCATTCTTGCGATGTAGCGTTAATTCAATCGGATCCGAAATTTCACCCGACTCGGACCGAGCCTGTGTGGCCCTGGCCCGTTTCTTGTCCTCATCCGAAAGCAACTTCGTTTCATAAAAGCTTTTTCCGACAAGTTCCTCCTTGTCATATCCGATCAGCCTCTCAGCGGCGGCATTGCCATCGACAAACCGCCCCTCAATATCCATCAGGTAATAGGCATCCGGAGCATAATCGAACAACTTGCGAAAGCGATCTTCGGAATCGCGAAGATGCTGTTGAGCCTTCCGCTGATCTGAGATATCGTAAAAAACTGCCACGACTCCATTGCGAATACCACGCTCATCATGGATTGGGGTAATAATCCCCGAAATCGGTATTTCTCTGCCCTGCTTGTCTATAACGACCGTATTATCGGATGAAATATAGGTTTGCCCGTCGCGCAATACCATCTCCAGAAGATCGACACAAATACTATCCTCTTTGCGATCATGGATGACAAACAAATCATCAAGTTTGCTACCAAGACAGGACTCGGCTGTCACCTCCATCAACCGCTCCGCGGCAGGATTGACAAAACGAATATGCGCACCGTTGTCAGTGGCAATGACCGCTTCACCGATACTGGTCAGGGTTGCCTCAAGATATCGCTCACTTTCACGAAGTCGTGATTCCATCTCATGACGGTACAGCGCCATCTCAACCGTCGTATGTAACTCCCGCTCCTCAAACGGTTTCGTCAAATACCCGTACGGATCGGTTATTTTGGCCCGTTGCAATGTGTCACTGTCAGCATACGCTGTTAGAAAAACCACCGGAATTCCATACTTTTTCTTGATCTCCTCCGCCGCCGTCACTCCATCCATATCACCACGCAGACGAATATCCATCAATATCAAATCGGGCTTACACTCGCCGGCCTTGAAGATGGCCTGGCGACCAGTGGCCACCACTGCCGAAACCTGATATCCCAGCCGGACCACGGTGTCCTTGATATCCATGGCAATGATGCTTTCATCCTCAACAATCAATATATTCACTTCCGCCATAACCCGCTTTTCCCCCAATTGAACTCGATTACTCTTCAAATGTTATTCGGAACGTCGTTCCGCAACTGCGGTCAAGAACGATCGTCCCTCTGAGTTGACTGGTAAGCGTGGTTACCAGTTGCATACCCAGTGATTCGGTCCCATGGAAATCCAAATTCGGCGGTAGTCCCCGCCCGTTATCACTGACCGTCATCTGTAGCGTGCCGTTTTCTTTATGATGCAACCCAATTGCAACCTCGCCGGCTTCCCCAGCCGGGAATGCATGTTTGAAACTGTTGGATATAAGTTCATTCAGGATCAATCCGCATGGCACCGCTGTGTCGACACCGAGATAAATGTCCTTTACATTAATCGCCAGACCGATCCGCCCGGAATTAACAGCATAACTGTGAAAAAGGGATGTGGCCAGGTTACGCACATATTCCGAAAAATCAACCAACGCCAGATCCTGTGATTGATACAGCTTTTCATGAATTAAGCCCATCGAACGAATCCTGTGCTGGCTTTCCGTAAACATCTCCATGGCTTTCGGATCCTTGATGATTCGCGACTGCAGACTGAGCAGGCTGGAAATCACCTGCAAATTATTCTTGACCCGATGATGGATTTCCTTGATTAAAACTTCTTTCTCTCGAAGTGATTTGGTTATCCGATCCTCGGTTTTCTTCCGATCAACTAACTCAACCTGAAGTTGTTGGGTCCACTCCGTCAGGTTGTCATGAGCTTTTTGTAGTGCCGCATCACGGTCCTGAATATTGGAAAGCATATCGTTAAAACTGTCAATTAAAATGCCGATTTCGTCATCACCATACTTCTCGGCACGGATCGTATAATCCTCCTTCGCAGTGACCGTGCGTGCCAGATGCGTCAGGTATAAAAGCGGTCCGGAGATTATCCGTTGCAGGCGTGTCGCCATGCCAAAGGCAACTGCAATTGCCACCGGCACAAACATCGCAACAATGCCCGCGTGACGTTTCAGGCGATCATCTAACTCAAACAGGCTCGCATCGATCCTTACCGTGCCGATACGCTCTCCATCATACTCAACTGCCCGAGTGTATTTCAACATTATGTCATGTAAAACAAGACCGGTATCGCCGGGAAGCCGCGACTCAACATGCTCCGTTGACCCCTGACTGCCATAACTGGCGAAAACGTCACCGTCAGCGGTATACACCACAGCCGAATTGATAAACGGTAACATTCTCAGTGATGCCAAAATGGATTCGGTACTGGATGCGTCATTGGACCTGATGCCGGCGACACTGCTGTTGGCAATCAGTTCGGACATATTTTCAATGCAACATGTGATCCGGTTCTTAAAATCAATGCGGTCACAGGCAACGAAGACGGCACTGGCCAAAAGCAGAACAACGCCCGTCACCATCAAGATGATCAACGTCAATTTGCGCCTGATGGAAACGTCATGGAGGATATTCACATCAGTGATCCCCCCGAAAGCCATCCGGATGTCCAGGCCTGAAACATGTGATAGATTGCGTCAATACCATACATATCCCATTAGCAACGGCATAAGTAAGACATATCATTAAAATATTGTCGTTTAATCCGGCATTAATCGACATCGCCGTCAGGATAAATTAAACGATTCCCCTTTTTGACAATGCGGCTTTATTGCCGCATACTTATGCCCCATTTAACCATACAATATTGGTAATATATATCGGCTAATATCGGTTAAAACTGAGCCCGAAACCAAACCGGAATCAGCACGAAGGATCAGGGCCATCGGAATAGATATATGAAATCAGATATAGAATATCCAGCAGATTGCTGGCCTCGTCGTTATTGACATCACCGGCTTCGACCGGAATCGGGTCCGGCCCGCCACTGTATATAAAAGAAATCAAATGAAGAATATCCAGCAAATTGATGGCGGTATCGTCGTTGACATCGCCGCAAAGAAAATTGGAATGACTGATATTATATAATATACTCAGATTGGATGACCAGTAATTGGCTGTCGCCAGATCAATATTATTGTCACCATTGAAATCCGCGGCACAAATCGAAACCGGACAGTCACCGGCATAATACTGCTCGGAAACCGAGTATACTCCTCCGCCCTGATTCTGCAACAATGACACGCTGTCACCATAACTGTCAGCGGTGACCAGGTCAAGCAAACCATCGGCATTGACATCGGCACCGGTCACCGTGGCCGGGTAGGAGCCCACCCCATAACTGATCCCTTTTGCCAACGTCCCGTCACCGTTATTTAGTAAAACCTCCAACGACTCGGCATTATAATGCACCACCGCCAGATCAACGGCATCGTCCTCATCCAGATAGCCGGCCAGTAAAGCAAAGGGACCATCGTCAACCAGATAACCAATCGGAGCCGCAAAAGTCGCATCCCCGTTGTTAAACAGAACGGAGATGCTGTCCACATCGTAATTGGCAACCACAAGATCAAGGTCCAGATCACCGTCGAAATCGGCGCTGGCGAGAGCCATTGGCTGGTCACCGGCCGGAAATGACCCCGACAGGATAAATCCGCCGCTTCCATCGTTGAGCATTATGACCACGTCGTCGGTTTCCAGATTGATCACCGCCAGATCATTTCCGTCAATACCATCCAAATCTCCGGCGACAACCGCCCTCGGATTGATTCCGATATCATAGTGAATGACATTTCCAAACGAGCCATAACCGTTATTGAAATACACCGAAACATTACGCGAGGATAAATTGGCAACCACCAGGTCAAGCGCATTGTCGCCATTTAGATGCGCCGCCTGCAATGAGTTGGGATAAGAACCCGTTCCCTCGATCTCGGTCACAACAAAGCTGGAGTCGGGCTGGCACATCATAATCATCAGCGCATCATCATCGGCACATACCATCGCGAGATCGGCATCATTGTCATTGTCAAAATCACCAGCCACCACACTGCGGGGAAAATTGCCAATCATATAGTAAACTGGGGTGGAAAAAAAACCATCCTGGGACAGTGTTACCTGACTCACCAAGAGTAGTGATATGCACAAAAACAGCAATATTCGAGCCACGGTGCTCCCTGTTAAGACAAAAACAGGCCGGTAATAAGAAGTAATCCAACTATATCGAATATACCACAAATGCCTCGGAAGTCAAGGTCGATTTGCCCGAACTTACTGCGCTTCGGGCGGTTGACTTCATAGATTCCGTCAAATGGGAAACCGTCGTATGCATTAATACCAGGGAAACAATTAGGGCCAATTGACGGTTATACAAGCAAATAGAAATATGCGACCATTTCACTCTTCTTTCGGAAGAGCATATGGCTTCGGGAAAGGATATAAACATGCAATATCGAGGATGTATCAAAATCGCACTGATCGGAATTATATCGATCATCATGACTTTTGGCGGCGCGTCTGCCGTCGATCTGGCGCCGGAATTAAAACAACAGCTACTGGAAAAAGGAACCTTAAACGAGTATCTGGCCCGGCATGCCGAAGATCATGCCAAAGGAATCTGTACTCCGGAGAAAAAACTCTTCTTGCCCGCCTTAAATTCGGCGAAAGCTGATTTGGTCGATACCGTGCGAGTCTTGGTGTTGCTCGTTGATTTCAGCGATAATCCCTATAATGCCGGAGCAGTGGCCGCTACTGTGAACCAATTCGATTCCGTGCTGTTCTCTACCGGAGGGATCAATCCGACCGGATCAATGACTGAATTCTATCTCGAAAATTCATATGGCAAATTCTTTATACAAGGTGATGTATATGGGTGGTACCGCATGCCTCAAACATATGCGTATTATGTCGATGGACAGCGAGGATTCGGCTCCTATCCCCAGAATGCCCAGCGATTGACCGTCGATGCCGTTCTGGCGGCCGATGCCGATGGCGTGGATTTTTCCGCTTACGATATCTTTGGCCCGGCTGGAGTACCCGACGGAAGTGTCGATGGACTATTTGTTGTCCATGCCGGCCCTGGATATGAGGAAACCGGTAATCTCAACATGATTCACTCCCATAAATGGTCGCTTGGTGGCAACGCCCAGTACCTTGATGGAGTATGGGTCAGCGCATACACGCAGGAACCGGAAGAATCTGCAATCTCCGGGACGATCTCACCGATCGGTGTGTTTGCTCATGAATATGGACACTTTATCGGTTTGCCGGATCTGTATGATGTTGACGGTGAACCATCAACATCCGACGGCCTGGGTCGCTGGTCACTGATGGCCGGAGGTTCCTATAACGGCGGCTCTCGCTCACCGGCCCACTTCGATGCGTGGAGCAAAACCTATGTTGGCTTTGTTCAACCAATTGAAGTCGTAGATAATCTGGTTGATGTCGAAATCCCCCAGGTTGAAACCGATCCGGTAATTTATAAACTCTGGGCACTGGGAGAATATGCCGGACCTGAGTACTTTCTCGTTGAAAATCGCCAGAAAACCGGATCTGATGCCACCCTGGTCGGCGAGGGTCTGCTTATTTATCATGTCGACGATGACCGCTTTGGTAACTATGACCCCGAGCACTATCATGTCGCCCTGGAACAGGCGGATGGACGATTCGACCTTGAATACGGTCCCGGCTCCAGCGATGCCGGAGATCCCTTTCCCGGCTCCGATGGGATACGTTCATTCGATGACTTGACCACACCCGACAGCCGCAGTTATGGCGGACTGACAACAGAGGTTGCGGTCTGGAATATATCTGATCCTGATTCGATCATGACCGCCAATCTCGACGTGCACTTTTCTCGCCCGAAATTCATTCTGGATTCATCATTGTTTGATGACTTTGGTGGCGATGATATCCTCAATCCCGGAGAAACCGTGGAATTCACCTTTTTTGTAACCAACGCTTGGGATGATGCCAATGATGCCGCGATCAGTATGTCCAGTACCAATCCCGAAATCGTCTTTTCGCCATCGACCATATATCAGGCGGTCATTCCCGGTGATTATACCGTGTTTGACAACAGCACCCAGCCGTTTGTTTTTACGGTACCGGAGTTGACCGAACCTGTATACGACACCTTCGTTGTCACCATTGAATCCAATGGCGGAGATTTTGTTGCCACATATGACTTTGAAATGATTCTCGGAGAACCGGAAATATTGATTGTTGATGACGATCGCGGAGAACAATATGACACCATGTACGTCGCGGATATGTATCGTAAGGGTAGTCCGGCACACCTGTGGGACAAGTCTGACAAGGGTTCTCCGTCAGCCGCCACCCTTGAAAATTACGACATCGTTTTCTGGTTCACCGGAGATACGTTCTCAGATATGATTCAACCCGCCGACATCGAAGCCATAAGTGAATACTTGGACAACGGGGGCAATCTCTTCCTGACCGGCCAAACCCTGGCAACTGAACTTCACCTGCAGGATTCGGCCTTTCTCGCCGATTATCTGCACTCCACGCTAGGAACTCCGTTTTTCAATCTCACCCATCTCGGCACAAACGGTTCCCCGGTTGGTGACGGCCTGCGAGTTCGCTATACCAGCTATGCTCATCAGCAGTACTCGGTAGCAACAACCATCGAACCGATCAATGGGGGCACCCCGGTCTTCAATTACCAGGGGGGTGGCATTTCCGCGGTTTCCTATGCGGGTGAATACAAAGTGGTCTTCTTCAACTGGGGCTATGAAGACATTTCAAATACTTTTGCCAATTATGATTCACGCGATACGGTGGGGAGCCGCATTCTGGAATTTTTCCGATCCGACGGATCAACCTCGTGTGACTGCGAACCGGGTGAAGTTGATGGACAGGATGGCATCAACCTGCTGGATATTCTATACCTTATTGGAACGGTTTATCAGGATGGACCCGATCCGGTTCCATTCCCGGTTTGTTCCGGAGATACCAATTGCGATTGCACTGTCAACTTGCTCGATATTCTCTCCCTGATTTCATTCGTTTATTCCGGCGGAGAAAATCCATGTGATTGCACCGGTTTTACCACCGCATGCGGTACAATTCAGTAAATTTCTTCGATATGATCATTATAAGCCCCTCTTTGAATAAACAGAGAGGGGCTTATTTCTTGACAGCATCCCCAAAACCCCGTATATTGAAAACGTAAGGCAGGTACCCCTGGAAGTTTTTTGATTAAACAACTATGACATACAGCATCTTCCAGGGTGCTATGTACCAGATTACCTGCAAATGTATTCCGCATGAATAACACTCTTTCCTCACCACCCCGCAAAAAAACGAGACATGCTATAGAATTGTTAATTTTTCCTATCACAAAACAAGGGAGAATGCCATGAGGTATGCAATTGGATGCACAATGCTCGCTCTGATGATTCTGCTGGCCACATCAAACTTGCTTGCGGCCGGAGTCCCACAAATCATCAATTATCAGGGTCGGCTTACCGATGCCGGCGGTAACCCGGTCACCGATGGCGATTACCAGCTATCGTTTTCCATTTACTATACCGAAACCGGTCCGAGTTTCCCGGCCTGGAGTAGCGGGCAACAGACCATAACCATCACCAGTGGCCTGTTCACCTATCAACTGGGCTCCAACACGTCTCTGCCGCCATCTCTGTTTGAAGCTGACACCTCCTTGTTTCTGGGGATTACTGTCGAAAGCGATCCGGAAATCACACCCCGCACCAGATTGGCTTCGGTCGGCTTTGCCTATCAGGCCGCTCTGTCAGACACTTCCGATCACGCCCGGACTATTGCCGATGATGCCGTCACCACCGGTAAAATTACCGACGCGACCATTCTTGGCGATGATATCGCTGATAACGGCGCCGCCAACGGCCAGGTCCTCAAATGGAACGGCACCATCTGGCTTCCTGCCGATGACAACACCGGCACCGGCGGGGTCGGCGGATGGACCGATGATGGCAATATCGTCCGCCTGATCGACAGCGGCGACAGCATCGGCATTGGGACACTAACGCCCACTGCCAAACTCGACATTGATGGAACTCTTCACGCTAGCGGGACCATGCGGGTTGGCAACTCGCTGTCATTTGATGGGGTCAATGATAAAATTACCGCCACCGGCGGTGCCATTGATTTTGACGATGAGGATCTTGGTACCACCGGAGATGTCACCATTGGCGAATCCTCAGCCAGTACTCCCGATCTCAAACTAACCGTGACTGGCGTCACCGACAGTGACACTCCCATGTTTCAGCTTCTGCACCAGACCACCTTCCCGACCGATATTGCCTATCCTGTTATGGAAATCCGCAATCAGGGCTATGATCACGCCTTTCTCACCATCGACGGCGGCGGGACCATCACCCAGAGCAACCTGACTTCATCCAAAAACCTGTCAAAGGGACCCGTGACCAATCAGATCAGCCCCGACGATACCCGACCGACCTTCTTCGATGCTGGCAATGTCGGTATTGGCACCGATAATCCAACCGAACCATTGTCAATCTACGGTTATTCCGAAGAACACACCCCGGTTGTCAAACTATACCACAATACGGCGTCACCGACCGAACTGCTCAACCCCGCCTTTGAGATTCACCTCCCGGCCTATGGCTACAATCCAGTCACCTTTCTTGGCGGTGGTGTCATGCGTCAGCGCGAACCCGGTGGAACAACCACGATTGAACTCAATCCCTCAATCGGCGGTCATACCTTCTTCAATGCCGGACCGGTTGGCATTGGGACCAATACCCCCGATGATTCCTACGTCCTCGATGTCGGCGGCGACGTCAACGTTCAAGGTGAAATAAACACGACCAGCAAACTCCGGGCACATTCCATAATGATCGGTTATGATTACGACTCCGGATGGCTGGCGGTTGCTCCGGGAACGACCATACAACTCGATCATAATCTCAGTGGCGATCCGGCGGAATACATTGTCCTGATGTACGGTCGTAATGCCCAGGGAATTCATCAAAATAATTTCGGCACGATTTATACCACCGGCTATGTCGGCATGGAATGGCACAGCCTGACCGCGACCAGCATCAAACTCACCCGGGGAGCGCTCGATAACCAGGAAACTGAATCGGACTGGGATGAGGTCCGCGTCCGCATCATCGCCAATCAGTAACCACGGCATGAGTGAGAACGGAGGTACGATATGAAACAAAAATCTCTTGTAATCGTCGCGTTGCTCTTCATGCTGTCATCTGCGTCCGGCGCCGACACCATCAACTGGCAGGTAATCTCCGGCGGTGGGACCGAAGGAACAACCACGAATTACGGACTTAACGGCACCGTCGGCCAAACCGCCGTCGGCCCCGGGACAACAACATCCTATAAACTCAACTCCGGCTATTGGCAACACTTCTCGTCCGGTAATTGTTGCCTCGATTGGGGACTGCCCGGCGATGCTAACAGCGACGGCGCCATTAATCTGCTTGATGTTTTGCATATTATCGGCTTTGTCTATCAGACTCCGGTGGGCGAACCACACAATCCCGATGGGTGCGACGCCCTTATGGATGCCAACGGCGACGGCTCCTCGGCGGAAACCCCGGTAGTAAATTTGCTCGACATTCTGGCCATGATCGCCCACATCTACCAGGACCCGATCGGCGATCCGATACTGTGTTGTCCGCCGGGATGCCAGGTCCCTTAGAACATTCTTATACTCATACCAAAACGGCTCGCATCAAGCGAGCCGTTTTGGCATCAACTGTACTAATGACAACTATGCAATCCAGATCGACTTGACATTCACGAATTCCTTGATACCGTAATGCGACAATTCCCGGCCGTAACCGGACCTTTTCACCCCGCCAAACGGCAAACGCGGGTCGGACTTGGTCATCCCGTTCACAAACATCGCCCCGGTCTCGATTCGTCGCGCCATCGCTTCGGCCTTCTTGATATCGCATGACCAGACACATCCCCCCAGTCCGAACAATGAATCGTTGGCGACCAGGATGGCCTCCTCGCTACCCTTCACCGGGATAATCGCCGATACCGGCCCGAAGGTTTCCTGGTCGTACACCGGCATCCCCTTTTTCACGTTGGCCAGCACCGTCGGTAGATAAAACGCGCCAGGACCATCCGCTTTCTTCCCGCCACACAGCAAACGCGCACCCATTTCAATTGATTGTTGAACCTGTGCGTCAAGTTCCTCGAGCAAATCCATCCGCGCCATCGGACCGACCGTGGTATCATCCCGCAACGGGTCGCCAACCTTGAATCCCCGCATCAGTGCCGTCTGTTGCTCCTCGAACTGCTTCACCATCGGTTCGACCACAATAAAGCGTTTCGCCGCAATACAACTCTGACCGGTGTTTATCATCCGCGCCGTCGCCGACGTTGCCACACAGGACGGCAAATCGGCATCATCGAGAACGATATATGGATCAGAGCCACCCAGCTCCAGTACGGTTTTCTTCAGCTCCCGTCCGGCAATCGATGCTACCGACATCCCCGCCGGTTCACTGCCGGTCAGTGTCACCGCCCTGATTCGCTCATCGGTGATCACCGCCTCCACCTGCTTTGACGAAATTAACAGGGTGCGAAAGAGATGATCAGGAAAACCGGCTTCACGAAATATTTCTTCGATTGCCACCGCACAACCGGGCACGTTCGAGGCATGCTTGAGCACCCCGGCATTGCCAGCCATCAACGCCGGTGCCGCAAATCGAAACACCTGCCAGAAAGGGAAATTCCAGGGCATCACCGCCAGAACGATGCCAATCGGTTCAAACGCCACAAAGCTTTTACTCGCATCGGTCTCGATAATTTCGTCAGCCAAAAATTGTTCGGCATTGTCGGCATAATACTCGCACACCCACGCACACTTTTCCACCTCCGCCCGCGCCTCGGTAATGGTCTTTCCCATTTCCGTCGTCATGATGCGGCCATAGTCATCCTTCTTGCTTCGCAACACCTCCGCAGCCCGATGCATCAACGTCCGTCGGTGACTGAAATCCGTCTCGCGCCAGCGCAAAAACTCCTCCTGCACCTCACCAATGATAGCAATAACCTCCTCCGGCGTGTGCTCATTGTACTCCTTGATGATCTTATTGGTCGCGGGATTGATAACCGTCAACATATCTCAACACCTCATTATGACAATACAATTTCAACTTCTTTAATGTAGCAAAATCAGTGGTGAAAACATTAAAAAAAAACGGCGATGAGTCACTGTCATCGCCGTTACTTGTTTTTACGATATTGCTACGGGCAAACCGGTTCCGGCCCCTGCGGTGATCCGTAGACATGGTCGATAAGATACAAAATATCCAGCAGATTAATTGCCGTATCTCCGTTGGCATCCCCGGCTTCCGGGGGTATTGACGCTGGTCCCGCTGGATCTCCATACAGATGATCGATCAAATACAAAATATCCAGCAGGTTTATTTGCCCATCACCATCGGCATCACCACATCGGTAATAATGCAATACAACCGTCGATGATATTTCTACCTCTTCACCGCCGGCAACGATCTCCGCCCCAATGGTATCCACCCCGAATACCGGCGGCGATATCATCCAGGCCGAGAATGTCCCGTCACCATTATCGGTAATACTCCTCAGAACCCCGGTCCCGGTATGCAGTATCGTTACCTCAGTTCCTTCAGTCGGAGTCTCTCCCTGAAAATTCTTTGGTGTTACGGTTACCATAGCCGAGTCACTTCCCGTCGCCGGAATATAATCAGGATCAACCTCTATCAGCGATGAATCGGCATCCGCCTGCTTGGCCAGCTTCCAGTTGTTGAACTTCAACCACAACGAATCCATGGGATTCATCTCGCAGGGAGTATCATCCACAAATTCATATAAGTATGGCGTCGCCCCGTCTCCAGGATGAACCACCTTGATAAATGCCGAGATGGCCGGTTTGTCGCATGACATGCACCGGATATCCGCCCCGGGTACATTGGCGGCCTCCAGGGCCGCCATCAATCTATCCTCCAGCGGCCCGGTGGTCGCCAGAAACGCCGTTTCCATATCATCAAGAATTTCACTCCCCAGCAGGATATTGCCCTGGATAGCATATCCCGTCCCGGTCAGGTGCCCCTTCCAGAAGGTGGTCGCAGATCCCGTGAAACCTGCCGATGCCCCCGGCCCGGCCAGCGTTACCACCCCGTACTGCCGGAATTCAGGATCATTCTCCACATCGTTGTTGATCAGCCAACCGATAATAGAATCGGGCGTCAATCCCGATGCCAGAAGATTGCGCGCGTTGTTCTGATTCCCCTCGAGATAATAGGCCTGGGTGTGCACTGCTCCGATGCCCTCAATGACATCATTGATCATTTGTGACCCGGCGATACATGATGCTCCCGCCCCTCCGACCGCGCCGGTCTCGGTATCGACCGCCACGATGGAATACGTCGCATGCACCTCGAGAGACACCAGCAAACAAAATAAAAAAAGGCCCAATCCCGGAGCAAAACACCTTAGCTGTTTCATAAATGACATATTTTCCCCCATCAGAATTCATACATACTATTTATACGATGCCGGCTGGTTCGATTTCAAGATGTAGTATGTCGATTATGTACCTCCGGCAATTAATAAGGACAATGCGGCTCAGGACCCGCCGGTTGGCCATAAAGATAATCGATCAAGTATAATACATCCAGCAGGTTGTTTGCGTAATCGCCGTTGGCATCCCCCGCCATCAGCGGTACCGGATCGGCGCCCGGCGGCGTCCCGTACAGACAGTCGATAATAAACAAAACATCCAGCAGGTTGAAATTTCCATCACCATCGGCATCACCGCAGGCATAACAATCGGCGGCCAGATTATATAGAACACTGATGTACGACGTATAGGAATTGGATATCACCAGGTCCTCACAGTAATCACCACTCAACTCGGCGACAATAATTGACATCGGGCGCGAGCCGACAACCTGGACCAAATCAGACGTAAACAGCCCCGTTCCGTCGTTTAGTAGAATGCTGACACTGGCCGAAAAATGATTGGCAATCAGGATGTCCCAATCGCCGTCGCCATCACAATCGGAAATGGCAACCGACTCCGGCGTATCGCCAACCGGATAGACTGCGGGAGTAAAAACCCCCGTCCCGTCATTAAAAAAAACGGTAACATCATCCGATCCCCGATTGACAACCACCAGATCCTGACTGCAATCGCCATTGAGATCACGGGCCGCAATTGCCATGGGATTTGCGCCCGCCGCATATATGGTCCCCGGAGTGAATAATCCGGTTCCGTCATTTAATAAAAGAGATATCGCATCGGAATTCCATAAGCATACCGCAAGGTCCGGTGCGCCGTCGCCATTCACATCAACCACCGCGACACCACGTGGCATCCCGGTATAATAATAATCCGTCGATGTTGAAAACAGCCCCTGACCGTCGTTGTAAAACACCCTGATAGTATCGATATAGCGAAACGGTACAATCAGGTCAAGATCACCGTCCAGGTCAATATCGCCCCCGGCAATATCATGGCAATAATCGCCGATCTCGTAATTGGCGGAAAAGGCAAAAGTAGCATCCCCGTTGTTCAACAGGATCATCATGCTGTCAACATCAAGAGGATTGGCATGCGTCACTATCAGATCATAATCCAGATCGCCGTCGATATCCCCCGCCATAATGCCGTCGGGATTATTCTGCATCTCGATTCCCGGCAACGATGTCATTGAACCGTCACCATTATTCAACAAGATCGACAGCGTATCCCCATTGTAACAGGCAACGGCCACGTCGACGTCTGAATCACCGTCGAAATCTACCGCGCAGATACCATGAGGATGCTCGCCTACCGAGTACTCCTCCGGATCGGGGTAAGTCCCGTCCCCATTGTTGAACAGAACGGTCATATAATCAGGCGAGGATGCCACTGCCAGATCGACATGGGTATCCCCGTCGAAATCACCTCCACACATTGAATGACCGGTTTCACCTGCGGCATACCGCGTCTCCGACGAAAAAGCTCCAGTGCCATCATTGAATATCAGCGAAATGTCCCCTGAGTGCAACGATGCCCCGATATCAAGATCCCCGTCATTATCGAGATCCGTGGCAACCAAATCATTGGGATTGGCTCCTACCACATAGTGCACATCAGAACCGAAAGTACCACTCCCATCATTGAACAACACCGCCAGATCAGCACCCATATCTTCGGCAACCACCAGATCGCTGTCATTATCACCATCCAGGTCACACAACACCAACTCGGTAATCATCACGTAATCGCTCACCGGGAAAAAGACAACACCGCCAAAGGTTCCGTCCCCGTTATTGGGCAGATAACCGGTTTGACCGATCAACTGCGCCGTCACGGCAATATCGATATCGCCATCACCGTCGACGTCTCCCGGAGCAATATCTCCCACTCTGATCACGCTATAGCCGGTCGAATCGCCAAAACTGTTATAGCCTGTGTTTAGAAAAACATCCACCATAAATCCTTCTGTGCAACCAACCGCCAGGTCAGCATAACCGTCATCATTGAAATCTTCCATACAAACCGCGACCGGTGTGGCCGACGTTGCATAAGGTATTGCCGTGAGAAACGTGCCGTCACCGCGATTGCGTAAAACCGATATCGTATTGTCGTTACGGTTTGCCACCACCAGATCCACCGTCCAGTTGTTGTCATAATACCCCGAACATACGGCACAAGGACCATCACCAACTGACGCCGTTTGCACCAGTTCAAACGATCCATCTCCCGCATTGATAAAAACCGAAACATTGTCGGATTCATTGTTGACTGTAACCAGGTCAGGCTCTCCATCATTGTTCAAATCCGTTGCAATAACGGCTTGTGGTTCTTCTCCGGCAGGATAACACAATCCCGAATTGAATATTGCTTCCTGCGCTCCAGCCCACGACAGCATGAGCCAGAACTGAATTACCATGATCAGGAATATGCGACACATAATAAAACCTCCCGGACAAAGGTAGTATGTCCCATGCGGCAAAAAATCAGGACACCTGTGTGATGGTCATGGCGAGATGAATATGCACCGAAGAAAGACCAAGTGAAAGCGCGTGTACAATAGCAATATACGGGTAAATATCTGTTTGTCAAGATCGTATCGTGGAGACAGTATTCATATCTTGGATTACTGCCCAAATCTGATCACATCTTCAGCCAGTTGCTTACCCCAATGATCACCACCCCCAGCTCAAACGGCACAATCCCCGCAAAATAGGACTGATACCCCGACGGCTCCCAGTAGTCCTTGTACCGCCACGGCATCAAATTCACTCGCCAATTGACCAGTCCCGAAATACTCGGATGATCCGGCTTGCGAAGCCACATCCCCCGCATGGTCAGGATAAATCCGACCAGCAGGGCCACCAGACCAATCAATGCCATAAGACCTTTCATAACACCACCCTTTACCTGTATTTTGTTCTCACAATCATAACTGCCTGATTAGGCAGAATTGATAATGACCATTGCTATAAATATTGCCCGCACCCATCCGTATGTCAACACCAAAATAAAACGCCCGGCCATAATACCGGGCGTCTCTTACACTTTATTTCCTGATTGACTATGCCAATAGCGGATTCATCTTCTCCGGATCGATTTCGAAATCATCCATCGCCTGCTTCACCACCGCCGGTTTGATCCGCCCCTCCTGCGACAGGGCATACAATGCCGCCAGGGCGATATGACGCGCGTCGACCTCGAAATGACTTCGCAATGCCGCCCGCGTATCCGAGCGCCCGAATCCGTCAGTCCCCAGCATAATAAAACGCCCGGGAATCCATTTGCTGATTGATGCCGGTAGGGCCTTCAGGTAATCCGACGCCGCCACAAATACCCCCTCTTCCCCTTCAAGCTCTTGAGCAATATATGGCAGGCGCGGCGCCTTGTCGGGATTAAGCATATTGCGACGCTCAATATCCATCGCATCGGTATACAACTCCTTGTAACTGGTCACCGACCAGATATCCGATGCAACACCATACGTCTTTTCAAGCATCTCGGCCGCCTTGATGGCCTCATTCAATATTGCTCCTCCCGCCAGCAGGTGCGCCTTGGTCTTGATTGCCCTGCTTTCCGATTTCTTCAGGCGATACATCCCGCGCAAAATATTATTTTCAATTCCTTCCGGCATTTTCGGCATCCGGTAGAATTCATTCATTACGGTCAGGTAGTACAACAGGTTCTCTTGATTTTCAAACATGCGTTGCATACCCCGATGAATAATAACCGCCAGTTCATACGCAAACGCCGGATCATACGCCTTCAGATTCGGCAAAGCATACGCATACAGATGGCTTTGTCCGTCTTGGTGCTGAAGCCCCTCTCCCGCCAGCGTCGTCCGGCCGCTGGTCCCGCCGACCAGAAATCCCCGCGCCTGCATATCTCCCGCGGCCCAGATCAAATCGCCGATACGCTGAAAACCGAACATGGAATAATAAATAAAAAACGGAATCATGTTCAAACCATGCGTGGCATAAGACGTGCCCGCCGCGATAAACGACGACATCGCCCCCGCCTCGGTAATTCCCTCCTCGAGAATAACCCCGTCTTTAGCTTCCTTGTAGTACAACAGGCTCTCCCGGTCCACCGGCTCATACACCTGCCCCCGACTGCTGTAAATGCCGACCTTGCGGAACAGCGACTCCATCCCGAACGTCCGCGCCTCGTCCGGAACGATTGGGACAATATTCCTGCCCACCGATGGGTCATCAAGCAACTTCGAAAGAATATGCACCGCCACCATCGTGGTTGATACTTCTCTCTGCTCGGTTCCCTCGAAATACTCATCGAACAAATCTCCGGCCGGTGGATCGAGTGGCTTCAACGTAACCACCCGGCGCGGCACATACCCGCCAAGCTTCATCCGCCGCTCCTGCAAATACTTCATCTCGGGGCTGTCATCGGACGGACGATAAAACGGCGCCTCGGAGATCTCCTTATCGGAAATCGGAATCCCGAACCGACTGCGGAACTCCCGCATCTCCTGCTCATTTAACTTTTTCTGCTGATGCGTCACATTGCGGCCCTCACCGGCCTCACCAAGCCCGTACCCCTTGATCGTCTTCGCCAATATCACCGTCGGCGCGCCCGTGTGACTCACCGCCGCCCGATATGCCGCAAACACCTTCTCCGGATCATGCCCCCCCCGACGAAGCTTCTCCAGCTTTTCAGCAGAATAATTCTTCACCATCTCCAGCATCTGGGGATGTGTCCCGAAAAAGTCACTGCGAATATATTCTCCATCCGAAACCGTATACTTCTGGTATTGCCCGTCGGGTACTTCTCCCATCCGTTTCACCAGCACCCCGTCAGTGTCCTTTTCCAAAAGCTGATCCCAGTCACTACCCCAGATAACCTTGATAACATTCCAGCCGCCGCCCTTGAATATCGACTCCAGCTCTTGGATTATTTTGCCGTTACCGCGCACCGGGCCGTCCAACCTTTGCAAATTGCAGTTAACCACGAATATCAAATTATCCAGGTTCTCCCGTGCCGCCAACGTTATCGCCCCCAGCGACTCCGGCTCATCCAGCTCACCATCACCCAGAAACGCCCAGACCTTCTGATCCGTCTTCTCTCTCAATCCCCGCGCTTCGAGATAGCGATTGTACCGCGCTTGATAAATCGCCATGATCGGCCCCAGTCCCATCGAAACCGTCGGGAACTGCCAGAAATCAGGCATTAGCCAGGGATGCGGATACGACGACAGCCCACCCTCCGGCCTGATCTCTCGACGGAAATTCATTAGATCGTTTTCCGAAATTCGCCCCTCAAGAAATGCCCGGGCATATATTCCCGGCGCGGCATGCCCCTGAAAATACACGATATCGCCCTCATGATCATCCGACCGGGCGCGGAAGAAATGATTGAACCCAACCTCGTACAGCGTGGCCGATGATGCAAAAGTCGAGATATGCCCCCCGATCCCGTCAGCCAGTCGATTCGCCCGCACCACCATCGCCATCGCATTCCAGCGAATAATACTCTTGATCCGCCGCTCAAGTTCGCGGCTACCCGGATAGGCCGGTTGCTGGTCAACTGAAATGGTATTAACATACGGCGTGCTTCCTGCCGATGGAAACAACACCCCCTGTTCACGGGCACGATTCTCAAGCCGTAAGATAATTTCCCGTGCCCGATCCGGCCCCTCCGATTCCAGAACCTCATCGATCGATTCCAGCCAGTCCTGATCCTCCGCCGCTCTATCCTTCAATTTTCTTTCCAGAATATCATCTTCCATATCTTCACCGCCTTTATGGTAATCGTTTCAGGCATAACCGATTGATTCCACGATTTCGATACACCAAAATTACGCATTAACAATCAAACCCGCAAGATTTGTCTTGCCTTAATCTCCATCCCACCCGGTTCACCTTGCCTGGTATAACAAATTTCCGGCCCAAACGTTTCCTCACAGACCCCCGTCGACTTATCTGCCTATTAACCACAATTACACCTTGACAGCATCTACATATTACACTATGTTTGCCTTATCCTGATTTTTCAATCATGCTGTCAACACAGGAGGGGTAATGCTTCATCCAAAAACTCTATACACGTTTCTGTTTATCATATTGGCAGGTCTTTGCATACCATCTCAGGCGCGCACAGATACCATCTGTGACTTCTGCGGGGCGTCGATCCCTTCCGGCCAGTCCTACTGCGATAAATGCGGCAACTGGATATCATCCGTAGACAATGAGATAAAATACGAATTCTCAGCCACCGCCGGATACAACCATGCGAATATGAATGCCGTCTTTACTATGGGTGATGGAGATGACATATGGGTATCAGATTGGGAGAATACCTATGATACGGTGACCCTTGCGGCGTCATACCGCTTTTATCTCAAACCCCGCTATCAGCATCCCGATGTCCCCTTTGCCTTTATTCCATACAATTATCGAAGTAATTTCCTCGATATCGCCGCGGCACGGGTCAATGATGAGTATACGTATGATGATAAGGGAGACTATCCTAATTATTCCAAATTGGAGTATAATGCCAGACTCTTTTCCGTCAACACCCTCTACTATTTCGACCGGGTGTTTGTCGGCGGCGGATTGGACTATACCTATCAAACCCGCGATGATTTTGAATCGGATGACTGGCTAAATCAAGCCGTGATCCTGTCCGGCACTTTCGGTTTTCACAATCCCCGCCATCGCATCGGTATGAATATTCAGTTTCACGACCTGTCATATGACCGATCCTATAAAGACGATGACGCGCAGTTCTTTCGCCTGAAACCTTTCGTCGAGTACCTCCCCACTCCCAAAATTCTTCTGGGCATCGGACTTGATTATTTTCTCGAAACCGGCTCGAACAGCTCCTATTATGAATTGAAAATTCCGCTCCTGGCAAAATATATCATGACCGAACACTGGTGGGAATTTGTTGCGTCGTTTTCTTACTATAATAATGAAAACGATATTAACGAATATGACTTACAGGTAGGTATACGAAAATTCTTTCACGACATATCCGTCCATTTGCTGTCCGGCTATTTCCGCAGAACTAATGATTTCGCCAGTGGAGCCTTTGAATATGTCAAAGTGCAGGCCGGGGCGGACATTGCACTATGCAACCGAACCATTCTGCTGGGCACTTCGGGCTATTACCATTCCGGGGAAAGTAGCTTTGTCGATCCCGCCCCGGACTATGACAACTACGGCATCAACGGCGGCTTGCATCTGTTCTTTCATTAAAAGACAACCAGGTCGTTCTCACAACCCGGACAACACCTCCCTAACCGCCGTCGCCAGACGGTCATACCCGACCTCGTTGGGATCGATTGCACCGACAGAAAGCTCTTTCGGAAGAAAACCGTCAGCATCAGCCAGCGCTTTATGAAAATCGACATATGCCACGCCATATTCATCGCAATACGCCCGCATCCAGGCATTAAATACCCGAATCGAATCCAGTAGTTTACATTCCTTATATTCGTACACCAACGCGCTATCGGCGCGCGGTGGTATCATCGTGGCCAGCACTGGTTCGATCTTGTGATATCGCGCCAGATCGACCAGCACCGTCAAATAGTCCTTGAGTTCGTCTGATGGTTGATGCGGGCGCAGGTTGTACGAACTGGTCTCGATCAGCACCGCCCGCGGCTTCAACTCCAGCACGTCGGGTTTGAACCTGAGCGGGAATCCCGCCGCCCGCTGATACGGCACCCCGCGATTGATCGCCTCATAGCCGGGAAAAGCCGCCTCAAGATTCCAGCGCCGAATCACCTGTGTCCCGAAAAACACCACCCGGTTGTCGATCACGCTGTCCGATCTCAATGCAATATTCTCTTCCGCATATAACTCCCGACCCGAGAACTCGTCGATCACCGCCAAATACTTATCCCGAAACTCATTGATATGATTGCGATATTCGTATGCCTTGATCGCAACATACACCGCCCCGGCGTTGAGCAACAGCGAAACAACCAGGACAACTTTCCAAATCGGCCGCATCCCGTGCCTCCTTCTTGATCGAATTCTGCCTAAGCATACAAAATCACCCACCGCCCGAACATCAAAAAAACAACAAATTAAAGATCCTCTATACGATGAGAATCCCTGCCACCTCCTTGTTTGCAGTTGCCGATGACCGTCGGATATCGTATCTTGCCCTCTATGTGAGAATAACCGAACTGACGGGATTTGAGAATTGTGCGCGAAGGTTCAAACGACAGGTACCATGAAAGCATCATCATAAATGGATAGCACGATTCCCTATTTCGGCGAGTTCATTTCTCTCGGCGCGGCCCTTACCTGGGCCATCGCCGTGATCCTGTTTCGCAAAAGCGGCGAAACCGTTCACCCCATCGCCCTCAACGTCTTCAAAAACACTCTCGCCATCGTCCTGCTCTTCCCCACCATTTGGCTTTCCGGCGGAATTGCCTTCCGCGATGTCACCGGTTACGAGTATTTCATGATGTTCCTCTCCGGCGCCCTCGGAATCGGCCTCTCAGACACCCTCTTTTTCATGAGCCTGAACCGCCTGGGGGCCGGGATGTCGGCGATTATCAACTGCCTCTACAGCCCGTTCATCATCACCCTCTCCATGATCTGGCTGGGCGAATCGCTGTCGGACATGCAACTGGTCGGCGTCGCCATGATCGTCTCGGCAGTACTGACCGCCACTACCAAAAAAGGCGCGCGGTTGTCACGCACCGACCTATGCTGGGGAATCATCTTCGGCATCCTGGCGCTGGCCGCAATGGCGGTCGGTATCGTGATGATCAAAAACATTCTGGATAAAACCCCGACCCTGGTGGCATCCCAACTGCGGTTGATAGGCGGTATGATGGCTCTGGTGATCGTGTTGCTGTTGCACCCGAAGCGACGCCGGATACTCGGCTCGCTCAACTCCGTCGGTAGCTGGAAATACATGCTCCCCGGATCGTTGATTGGAACCTATGTCACCCTGGTGTTCTGGATGGCCGGCATGAAATACGCCCAGGTCTCAGTTGCCGCCGCACTCAGTCAGCTTAGCAATATTTTCGTTTTCTCGCTGGCCATCGTGTTCCTGAGTGAACCGATGAACATTCGGCGCATTATCGGAATTATTCTCGGTGTAAGCGGTGCCCTGATCGTAATACTTGCTTAAACGGAAATGGCCGTCATATCCCGGGACGGGGTTGACACAACATGAATTAAATATAAATTGAGATAACAGCTTTCACCCGATAGGCACGGAGGTCTCGTTTTGGATCGCATCACATCTCATTTACTATGTATGGCGCTTATAATTCTCGGTCTTGCAACCACGATACAGGCCGATGAAATTCGATATGCCCGTTACCCGGCGTTGTCCCCGGACGGAAAAACGATAGCATTTTCCTATCTCGGCGACATCTGGACCGTCCCTGCTCAGGGCGGAAAAGCAATTCGTCTGACCGTCCATCCGGCCGAAGATATCCGGCCGCAATTCTCCCCCGATGGCTCCAAAATCCTCTTCTCTTCGAGGCGGTATGACAATTATGACGTTTTCATTATCCCCGCCGTGGGCGGCGAGCCGAAACAACTTACCGTAAACTCCGCAACCGATTATGGAACCGCCTGGTTTGCCGATGGTGACAGCGTTCTGTTCACTTCACGGCGCGATGGCTGGCGCGATATTTTCAAAATTTCGGTCGACGGCGGGACACCGATCAAGCTGACCGGGTACCCCAACGAGCAGGAATACAACGGCCGCATGACTGCCGACGGTGCCTACCTGCTGTACAATTCAGGATCAGGGCTGTCGCGCTGGTGGCGACGCGATTTGCGCGGAGCACGCAACGCCGACATCTTCATGCTGGATCGCAATGCATCGACTTTCACCTCCCGGCGCCTTACCGAGTTCGAGGGACACGACGTCTGGCCGGTTCTGAACGAAACCAAAAACGAATTGTATTTCATCTCCTGCCGGGGCGACTGGGCCCAGGTCTGGAAACAACCGCTTGATGGCGGTCAAGCTGTGGTGATGACCTCGTTTACCGAAGACGGCGCGCAATGGCTCAATGCTAATCCGCAGGGCACCCTGCTGGTCTTTGAACAGAATTTTGACATCTGGCTACTCGATCCCGGTTCCGGGGAGTTGACCCGCGTGCCGATTGATATTGACTCCGATGAAAGTGTTAATCTAACCGAACACAAAGAGCTTAACAACAAGGTCGAGTATTTTGCCATCTCTCCCGATGAAAAGAAAATCGTTGCCGTGGTGCACGGCGAATTATACATCCTGCCGGCCGAAAAACCAAAAGAAGGCCGACAGGTAACCTTCACCACCGCGCGTGAAATGTACCCCGCCTGGGATAACGATTCCAAAACCGTTTATTACGCCTCGGATCGCAACGGTAACTATGATATCTATGCCATTGATGTAACCACCGGAGTGGAAAAACGACTAACCGACAATATTGCCAACGATGTCAAACCGATCCCGTCGCCCGACGGCAAACAACTGGTCTTCCTGCGTGGATTGGACCGGCTGATTCGCTATGATCTGGAAAATAACCGCGAAACTGTCTGGGTGACCGGCATGTTCTCCGACCTGGGCGTCGAACCGACCATCGAATACAACTGGTCCGGCGATTCCCGTTGGCTGGCCTTCACCATGTCCGGGCCAACCTATGAATCCGATATTTATGTCGTTAGTCTCGAGGACAAACCGCAAAACATTTCCAAATTCCACGGCTGGAATTATCGCCCGCGATTTTCCAATGATGGTAAACTGCTTTATTACAGCGTCGGAACCCGCGAATGGCAACGCACCTATCAAATCGATTTGATGCCCAAACCCGTCGAATTCTTCGAATCCGCCCTGGACAGCCTGTTTCTGGATGATGAAGAAAAAGCCAATAACGATAAAAAAGATGACGACGGGAAAAAAGACGATATAGATGAAATCAAACCGGTCGAAATTGACTTTGACCGAATTGAGTCTCGCCGCACCCGGGCCTATACCCTTAACGCCTCCAGCACCTTCCCCGTCCTGACACCCGATGGAAAACAATACCTGTTCCTTGCTTCAATCCTCGGCAAACCGGAAATCTGGTCGGTCAAAACCGAAAACGGTCCCGATCTGAAGCAGATTACACATTCCGGCAAGGATAAACAATACCTTACCGTCACCTCCGACAGCAAAGATGTTCTCTATCTTGAAAGCGGCAAAATCCACCGGTGCGCAATCGAGAGCGGCAAGGTAACCCCCCTGGCCTTCAAGGCCCCGCTTGAAGTCGACCTCCTGGCCAACAATTATCAAAAATTCAACGAGGCCTGGCAAACCCTGAATTCGTATTTCTACGATCCGACTTTCCACGGCGCCGACTGGGCCTGGACCAGGACAAAATACCAGCCGCTCGTGGAAAATGTCAGAACCGAAGCCGATTTCAGAAATATCGTTTTTGAAATGATGGGTGAACTGCGTGCCTCACACCTGTACATCTATGGAAATCAATCCGGCCCCAATGACGGTATTACCACCGGCAAACTCGGCATTGAACTCGATTATGAAGAACTGGACCGCAATGGCGTCTTCAAAATAGCGACCGTGTATTCGGATTCCCCGGCCGATCGGGCCGGCATCAAACCAGGGCAATACCTGGGATCGATTAACGGAACCGAACTGTCGCGAACCGTCAACATCTACGGCCTGCTCGCGGGAACCATCGACCATCGCACTGCTCTGGGCATCACCGATCGACCCGGCGGAAAAATAAACGAAATATATGTCAAACCGACATCCTGGGCTACCGAACGAAGCTTGTGGTACAAGGACTGGGTGCGAGAGCGGCGACGGATGGTCGACTCGCTTTCAGACGGACGGCTGGCATATATCCATATTCCGGCCATGTCCGGTAGCAAGTTGAATGTCTTTGTCGAAGAACTGGTTGCAGTCGCCGAGGGCAAAGACGGGCTGGTTATCGACGTGCGTGACAATGGCGGAGGTAATACCGCCGTGCACATTCTCGGAATGCTGGAACGGGCTCCGTTCATCCTTCGCAATTTCAGGGGATTCCCGACTACCTCGGAAAACAAAATGCGCTCCAAGGCACTGGAAAAACCGATGATTCTTCTAATCAACCAGTACTCCGCATCGAATTCCGAAATATTCGCCGAAGGTTTCCGCCGCTTGGAACTGGGCAAAATCGTCGGAACACCCACCTCCGGTGCCGTCATCGGAACCTCCAGCTACCGCCTTATCGACGGCACGCGTATCAGGAGACCGTCCTGGGGCGCATATACCGTCGACATGGAAGACACCGATCTTTATCCGAGACAACCCGATATCTATGTTGAAAACATGCCCGATGATTTCATCAACGGCCGCGATCCGCAACTGGTCCGCGCCATCGGGGAATTAATATCGGAACTGAAGTAACCATCGCATCGCCGGAAGACATCAAACGGGCCGCGCCAGTGCGGCCCGTTTTTTATTGACCCGGCATAACGCCACTGGTAATAAACCCGCGTTCTTGACAAGTGGGATACTTCTATTCTATATTGTACAAAGACTATCACTTGGCATATGTAATGATTCGAACGATTGTAGCGCTGACACTCACATTGATTGTCCTAATGCTTACGGGGTGCTCGCAGACATCACCGCCAGCCCGGGAGAGGATTCTAACTTCTGTCGATGATCCATTGACCCTTGAATATCGTTTCAACATCGAAGATGAATTCGCCAACCCCAATCCAACCCTGTTGTACCCGATTGATTTATTTGACGACGGTCGCCAGGGCGCGGTAATCGTCGGCAATATGTGGAATCCACCAGCTGTACAGAGTTTGATTATTTTTTACTCCGACATCCACCACCAGCAAGCCTTACACCATATAAATGTCAATACGGCGGCCCTGTCTCCGCCTTACATCTATGACTTTAACCACGATGGAGTCCAGGAAGTACTAACTACCTATATTATGAATGACAGTCTCTGGTTGGAGACCTTCCGGCTCGACAGCGCCAGCATTTACCGGCGTTTTATTGCCACCGGCATTGACCGCGACAACAGCGGTAATTGGGATGGTGGTGGTATGATATGCATGGTCGAGGACTTAAACGGCGATGGCTACAAGGAAGTCCTGGTTAATTGCGACGTCGGCTACGATTTATACCCACGCGCCATCCATTGTATTGATGCCAAAAATGACAGTCTGCTCTGGAGCTACCCACTGGCCGGGGTTGCCTGCCATGCATCATTTGCACTATTACATCAACCCGATGATCCCGACACCCTGATCATCTTCGGTGTGTCCTCGAAGGGCAACGCCGCCGTGACCGACGATATGGATGATCAACATTCATACCTGATTGCCATCGACAAACATGGCCGGGAACAGTGGAAACACATTACCGGGGGGTCATTTACCAGCGGCTTGCCGCTGATTATTGATTATGATTCCGACGGATACTCAGAGATTGCATGTTTCCAGAATGCCGGCGAATCCTCACAACCATCGGGTAAAATCGATACGTTGAAAGCGGTCCTCAGGATTTACAGCCAAAATGGCGTCGTCGTCGATTCGCTGTGCTTCGATGAATGGTTGCGCGCCAATGATGCCCGAATGTTTGACATCGATTCCGACGGTACCCCTGAAATAATCCTCGAGCTGTCCGATAATTCCATGCGGGTCTATGACCAGAAACTACATGAAAAACAGATTATTCATTGTGCATCCCGTTTTGGAATATGGGATTGCAGGGATTTTCTCGGAGTTGGCGAAAATCAACTACTGTTTGACCTGCACAATACCGGACTGCTTCTTACCGATAAAAACCTCAATCCGCTTGCTCTATTCAATGCCAAAAGGAATTTTGAGCGCATTGCCTATCGTGTCCTCAGGCGTAATCCGGATCAGGAATGCGTTCTCCTCATGGCTCTTCGAGACCATTTGACTTTTTATTTTCTTACTCTGAAATCAACCCCGTGGTATACCATCTTCTCACGCCGGCCGATCCTGGCCTTCCTGGCCGCATTTGTCCCGCTGACAATCATCATTGGTATTATCTGGCTCGTGCTGGCAAAATTCCGCCAGAAAAATAAAATCATCAGCCTGCAACGCGACCGATTGGATGAAACCCTGACCAAACTGAGAGAAGCCCAGGAGCAATTGGTGGCGGCGGAAAAATACAAAATGTCAAAAGATATCGCCGGTGGCGTCGCTCATGAAATTCACAATGCCCTCTTTCCGGCCCGTTCTTCCCTGCAAAAGCTGAAAGAACGCCTCGGCCTAACCGACCCTAAAGAACTCACTCGCAACCATACCCTGCTGGAACTTGGTGAAAAGGCTGTGGTGCGAGCGCTTAAAATGGTCGAACTGGTAAGAGTATACACCAGACTTGATCTCGAAAAAAAGGCCGAACCCACTAATATCCGCGAAGTGATGGATGAAATTCTTGATGCCAACAGCTTGCAGATATCCGAATCGAACATCACCGTTCAAACCGAAATTCCCAATGATATTACCGTGGCTTGTTTCCGGCCCCATCTTTACAGCCTCCTGAATAACCTGGTTGTCAACGCTCTGCAGGCCATGACTGACACCGAACTCAAACGGCTGACCGTTATGGCAACGAAAACCGATGGCACTATTGAAATTGCTGTGTCCGATACCGGATCGGGCATTGCCAAAGAAAATCAGTTGCGCATTTTTGACGCCTTTTTCAGCACCCGCCTCAGCTCTGGAACCGGTCTTGGACTGAGCATTGTCAAGCGTATTGTGGAACTCCATGATGGTAAAATCACCGTAAAATCTTCCTTGGAAAAAGGAACAACCTTTCGTATATTGTTGCCAGTCAGTTGATATCACAAAAACTATCATTCTGTCAGGATAATGACACTACGGGGTAAAATTCTACTTGTTGACGATGATCCTCTGGTTCTGGAAGCTCTCTACCAAACCTTTCTGGATGATTATGAAGCCATCCCGGCTCCATCAGGCGCCAGCGCTCTTGAATTGATAGCCGAGCATCCCGATATCGAATGCGTGGTGCTTGATATTCGTATGTCCGAGATGGACGGACTTGAGACAGCCGCCCGTATTCGCGAGCTGAACGCCGATTTGCCCATTATCTTTCACACCGGATATCCCGGCGATTATTCTCAAACGGAAATCGATGCTAAACATCATCCGTTTGATCAAATCGTAAAAAACGAGGATCCCGCACGGTTGCACCGCATGGTTAAAAATGGAGTCGATTATTACCGGCTGAAGCGGGGAAGCGACAATGTCGTCACTATCGCCAAAGAGGAATTTAAAATGATTGGGCGATCCCCGGCCATGATGGATGTCTATCGGCAAATCGAACAAATCGCCCCGACCGACAACAAAGTTCTGATTCTCGGACCCACCGGTACTGGAAAAGAATTGGTCGCTCGCGCCATCCATCGTCGTAGCACCCGAAGCCATCACCGGTTGGTCCCGTTCAATTGCAATCACAAGTCGCCGGACCTGGTCGAATCCGAACTCTTTGGGCATAAACGCGGAGCGTTTACCACCGCCTATGACGATCGGGTTGGGCTGTTTGAATTCGCCGATGGCGGAACCGTTTTTCTGGATGAAATCGGTGATCTGGATAACACTACCCAGGCCAAAATCCTGCGCGTCATCGAATACGGTGAGATGTACCGTATTGGCGAACCGGAGATTATCAAGGTGAATGTCCGCCTTATCTGCGCAACCCACCGGGATATCGCCGCCATGGTCAGCGAGGGAAAATTCAGGGAAGATTTATACTATCGGATTCGCGGATTCCGAATTACCCTGCCTTCCCTTAATGAACGACGCGGGGATATTCCCGAACTGGTTACCAATTTCCTCGATAATTACGCCGTCGAACGAGGCGCCGGAATCAAAATTCTTGAGTCGTCAGCGATGGATCTGCTAATGGCCTTTGACTGGGCGGGAAATGTTCGCCAGCTTCAGGATTCCATCCAGGGTATCGCCGACATGACCCCGTCATCATTTATCTCAAAAGAAGAAGTTTCGAAATACCTGGAATACTATGCCGGACAAAAAGCCTATGGCATGACCCTGCAGGAACGAACCCGGGAATTCAAACACCTGGTGATAAGGCAAACCCTGGCTAAACATAATGGCATCATCAGCGCCGCGGCCAAAGAATTGGGGATGGATCCGTCAAACCTCAGCAAACTTTGTAAAGATATGGATATTGAAAACGGTGATTGACACCTAAACTAAACATGCCAAAACAGTAATTAATACCCGAAAAGAACCCATCGGAACACCAGGGTGCCATGTAACCGACCAGACACCAACAAGATATCTTTTCTGTTGTGGTATGCCGCCCCGGCACGCCATTTGATATATAAATAAGAGAAGCTCGAGAGTAGATGCATACGAGACAATAGAATCAGTTGGTATAGAAGCTAAGTCTATCCTTGGCTCTGTTGCCTTCGTAGGCAAAATTGGCCGCCCCGCGCGGCCTGATTGAGGGGGGCCTCAATCCGGCTCTCGGCTTGATTGAGAGAACAATCCCCGGTAATGTTCGTGCTCGCATTACCGGGGTTTCTTTTTGGATGAAATTTCTCCCTTTCAGCGCTAGACATAAAGAAAAACAACCTTGTCAATCTCCGATTAACGTATATATTGTAAATAATTGCCAATATACTCATCTAACTTGGACCAACCCGCTCTGGAGGTATCATGAATAGTCGCACACGACTGTTTCTTATGTTGCTAATACTATCCCTTACCGCCGGCAGTATCGCCGCGGGATCAGACCCGATGCAGGTCAGAGTCTTCTTTGACAACAAAGAACAACTGACTCAACTCAATCGGCTTAGCCTTGATATCGTCTGGCGCGCCAAAGGATATTATGAGATCATTCCCGGCCCGACGGATATGCAGAAATTGGAGTCGTTGGGACTCAAAACCGAAATCGTTCATCAAAACCTGACCGAATTTCTGCAGGCTCGGCTTTCGGCTGACAAAGACATGGGCGGTTACAAAACTCTCTCAGAAATCAATGCCTACCTTGATACCCTCATTTTTAATAATCCCGATATCATGTCCCCGAAAGAAAGCATTGGACAGACCCTTGAGGGGCGCGACATCTGGGCCGTGAAAATATCGGATAATCCCAAGGTCGATGAGGATGAGCCGGAAGTGTTATTCACCTCCGCCATTCATGCCCGCGAAGTCATCACACCGGAAGTGTTGTTTTACTTTATGAATCATCTCCTTGACAATTATGGCATCATCTCTGAAGTTACTGACATCATTGACAATCGCGAACTGTGGTTCATCCTGGTCTGTAATCCCGATGGATACTTATATAATGAGGTCACCACTCCCTTCGGCGGCGGAATGTGGCGCAAGAACCGTCGCGACAACGGCGATGGTACCTGGGGAGTTGATCTCAATCGCAACTGGGGATACCTGTGGGGCCTTGACGATGTGGGTTCTTCACCTGATCCGTCAGACGAAACCTATCGCGGACCCGGACCGTTTTCAGAACCGGAAACCCAGGTCCTGCGCGATTTCCATATCGCACATGAATTCATTATCTCAATATACTATCATTCCTATTCCAACCTCCTGATCTGGCCTTGGGGATATGCCGTCAACACCTTTACCCCGGACCAGGATATTTTCGCCCAAATCGGTGACACCGTGAGCGCCTTCAATGGTTACGCCCCAAGCACCGGGGCCGAATTGTACCCAACCAACGGCGCCAGCGATGATTGGATTTATGGCGAACAAACCACCAAAAACAAAACCTTTGCCTTCACCATGGAAGTCGGTAGCTATTCCGATAATTTCTGGCCCCCTCTCAGCCGCATCCCGGACCTGATCTCGGAAAATCTTCAGCCGAACCTGTTCTTGGCCCGAATCGCCGGAAATATCTACTCGCTTCGCGCACCGTCGGCCCCGACCCTGATTCTCCCCGACACTGTCCCCGGAACATCGTATGACGTGGTCTGGAGTCACCACGATACCCTCAACCCGGCCACACTCTATGAACTGGTGGAAATGCAGAATTTCAAAATAAAAATCGATTCCGCCGATAATTTCAACTGTCTGGATAACAACGGCTTTACAATTGAGACAACCCGCGCCCATACCGCTCCGACCAGCTTCTATTCCGGGCAGGATAGCGACCTGAACAACTATCTCATGACCACGACCCCCTATCTCGTCGGAGAAAATGACACCTTGAAATTCTGGACATGGTACAATATCGAAACCGATTGGGATTATGCCTTCGCGGAAATCTCAACCGACGGCGTCACTTTTGTAACTCTTCCCGGAAACATCACCGACACCACCAATCCTAATGGCAACAATCGCGGTGACGGAATTACCGGCTCGTCCGGGGGTTGGATTGAAGCCTTGTTTGATCTCTCGGACTACCTCGGAGAATATGTCTATTTCCGCTTTTCCTACGACACCGATTCCTACGTGGAGGAAGAGGGATTTTATATCGATGATATCTGGCCGGTGGCGCTTTATGAATCAATCGCGGTAATCTCATCCGCCATCCCCGATACCGGGTATACCATCACCGACCAATCCCTTGGCACCTATTATTACAAGGTCCGCGCCAAAGATTTGCAGGACCAATGGAGTGGCTTTTCCGCCATCCGTGAAGTATATGTCATCGAGGGACAGCAATATGTCTGCGGCGATCCCAATGCCGATGAGGCTGTCAACCTCCTTGATGTTCTATTCCTGATTGATAAATTGTACGGCACACCGTTCGGACCGGAGCCGGATCCGCCGGAGGCCGGCGATCCCAATGCCGATAGCAATATCAACCTCCTCGATGTGCTGTATCTTATTGATTACCTTTATGGTACACCCCAGGGCCCGGAGCCCCTCTGCCCCTGATAAAAATAACTGATATATATTAACCTTACGGGAATCACTCAGATTGATTCCTGTAAGGTCTTGCGATCTCAATCGTCAAATTAAACGAAACCGACGTTTGAACGTTTCGTATAGAGATACATATCACGTTGGCGTGTAGCATTCGGGGAAATCCGCTACCACCTGACCCTTTTTCATGCCGGCGATAGTTTCAAATTGGAATATGAACCGTTAATCAGATCAACACCCGTGGGAGGTTTGCATGGGACGCACAAAGGTAATGATTGTTATCTGCTTGTTACTCATTCTTGCGGCCGGACTTAGTCACGCCGCCGATCGTGAGTACATCCAGGCGAAGATTTTTATCGATGACTTCGATCAGTTTCTGAAGGTGCAAAAAATGGGGCTTGACATTGTCTGGACCGAAAAGGGTTCAATCGACATTATCACTGATTCCGAAGAACTGACCCAACTGCAGATGCTCGGTTTTAAAACCGAAATCGTGCACGGAGATCTGGTGGGCTTCTACCAGTCACGATTGCCGGATAAGTCTATGGGCGGTTTCAAAACCTTCGGCGAGGTCTCTTCCGATCTCTTCTTCCAGCATCTGATGTTTCCGGACATCACCACCGATCGCATTTCCATCGGACAGTCACTCGAAGGCCGGGACATCTGGGCCATCAAAATCTCCGACAATCCCGATGTCGACGAGGATGAGCCGGAAGTCTTGATTACCGGAACGATTCACGCCCGTGAAGTTATCTGCCCACACGTGTTGATGTACTTTATCAATTATCTGTGTGAAAACTACGGGACCGACCCCCGTGTCACCAACATCGTCGACAATCGCGAAATCTGGATTGTGCCGGTGGTTAATCCCGATGGCCATGTGCATAACGAACTGACTAACCCCAGCGGCGGTGGGATGTGGCGTAAAAATCGACGAGACAACGGTGACGGAACCTGGGGCGTCGATCTTAACCGTAACTGGGGATACATGTGGGGATATGACGACATCGGATCATCACCGAATGGTGATGACGAAACCTATCGCGGAACCGGGCCCTTTTCAGAACCGGAAACCCAGGTCATGCGCGATTTTACCTATGCCCACGATTTCCAGATATCAGCATACTACCATTCCTGCGCGAGTGTCATCCTTTGGCCAATGGGCTGGACTCCCGAACCGACCCCCGACGAACCGCTTTTTTACTCACTGGCTGACACGATGGCAGCCTTTAGCCAGTACGGAATCGGTTCCGGATTGATTGGCTACGGCACCAACGGTTCCAGCGACGACTGGTACTACGGCGAATTACAACAAATCAGCTATACGTTCGAAGTGGGGCGCCGCTATTCAGACGGATTCTGGCCGGATCCCTCGCGCATCGACTCGCTCTGCGAAGAAAATCTCGAACACAATCTTTTGATGGCGGAATTCGCCGGCGACCTCCACTCGGTTTTCAAACCCGAACCGCCCGTGCTGACCGCACCAGCCGAGGTCGTTGAAGGAGATCCTTTTACCCTCGACTGGTTGCATGATGACACTCTCAATCCCGCCGAATATTATGAATTGACAGAAATGCAGGAGCCGCTTACTGTTACCGATGTCGCCGACAACATGGATCTCTGGACCGGGCGGGGCTTTGAAATTACTGATATGTTCAGCGGTTCGAATACGTTCTGGTCGGGAATGCCGGCGCGATATCTCAATTACATGCAGACCAAATACCCATACCTGGTCCAGCCCAACGACTCGCTTAAATTCAGTATTTTGTACTGCATTAATGACGGCTGGGATTATGGCTATGTCGACATTTCAACCGACGGCGGCCTGACATTTGCCTCGATTCCCGGAAATATCACCACCACTGGCAATCCTTACGATCACAACCGGGGACACGGCATAACCGGCTATACCGAAGAGGTGTGGGTGGATGCCGCCTTCGACCTGTCAGCATATGTGGGACAGGAAGTGTATTTCCGCTTTTCCAATGAAGTCTTCGATGTGGCCTGGGGATGCTATGGCATGGTCATCGACAATGTGTCGCCGGTCGCCGCTTTTGAAACGGTCACCTCCGTCGCCGCCGACCTGACCGATACGACCCGAACCTTCACTGATTACACGGAAGGTACCTATTACTACATGGTCCGGGCCGAAGATGATGAACTGCAATGGGGACGCTACTCCAACATCGCCGAAGTTCAGGTCCAGGCCGCATACGTCTGTGGCGATCCCAATGACGATGATGCTGTCAATCTGCTCGACGTGCTCTACCTGATTGATCATCTCTACGGTGACCCAATCGGGCCGGCCCCCGTCCCGCCGGAGTCGGGTGATGCTAACGCCGACGGTAGTATCAACCTGCTCGACATCCTGTACCTGATCGATTTCCTCTACGGCGTCCCGCAGGGCCCCGAACCCCTGTGTCCATAGATATTGACCTTTGAAGGGGACAGGCAACGCCTGTCCCCATTTTATACTCGCCCGAATCAACCCACAACTCCCAAAAGTGACTTGTCAAATCTCAATTTCCCATTATATTAAATTATAAAATATGACCGGGTATTGACATAAGGGTACCACAGTTCGGAGGGTACATGGCCGGATCGAAAGCCATCTCCACCGTTCTGTTGTTGCTTACAGTTGTCACCTTCGATACCGCATCGGCACAACAGACGTACGTTCAGGCAAAAGTCAATGTGACTTCGGTGTCGCAATACGTCCGCCTCATCGAAATGCATCCTGAAATAGCCCGCGAGGAGAAGGGCATTGTCGAAATCATCGTTCCGGAAAACATCCTGGCGGAAATCATTCGCATGGGGTATTCTGTTGACATTGTCCATGATAACGCCACCGCCTATTACCGATCACGCCTCCCGGAAAAAGCTATGGGTGGATATAAAACTCTGTCGGAGATCGAGAACTACCTCGCCGCTATGACTGCCGAACATGCCGCCATTGTCTCGGGACCACACCTCATCGGTCAGTCACTTGAAAACCGCGAGATCAAAGCCTACAAGATTTCCGACCTGCCGGAGATCGACGAGGATGAACCGGAAATCCTCTATACCGCCGCCATCCACGCCCGCGAAGTCATCACCCCCGAGGTCCTGCTGTACTACATGGATTACCTCACCGACAACTATGGCATCGATTCGAACGTAACAAATATTGTCAATTCTCGCGAATTATGGTTTGTCCCGGTTGTCAATCCCGATGGATATTTCTACAATGAAATCATCGCACCCGGTGGTGGAGGAATGTGGCGCAAAAACCGGCGTGACAATGGCGATGGTTCTTTCGGCGTCGACCTCAACCGCAACTTCGGCCAGTGGTGGGGCCATGATGATATCGGCTCGTCACCTGACAGCGACAACGACATCTATCGCGGAATCGGACCCTTTTCCGAACCGGAAACTCAGGTCATGCGCGACTTCACTGCGGATCATTCCTTTGTCATTACAGTATACTATCACTCCTATGGCAATCTCATTATCTGGCCCTATGCCCATGAATTCGGAGCTTACACCGAGGAAAATCGACTTTTTGCCGCAATTGGCGAATATCTTGAAGGACAGAATGGATACTACCCTAATCTTGCCTGGACTCTCTACCTCATCAATGGCTATAGCGATGATTGGGGATATGCCGAACAAACCGAAAAAAATAAAAACTACCCGTTCACCATTGAAGTCGGCGGCTATGATGATGGTTTCTGGCCCGAGCTGTCCCGGGTTGATGATCTGGTGTCAGAAAATCTGCCCGGAAATCTGTACCTGGCCGATATCGCCGGTGATATCCAATCCGCACTCGGGCCGAATGTCCCCGCTCTATGCATACCCGACACAATATACTCCGACTGCCCCGATACGATTCGCTGGTCACATCAGGACACCGCCAATCCCGCGGTTTGTTTCGAATTGACCGAGATGCGTGAACAACACATCATCACCGATAATGCTGAAGATTTCAATCATTGGACAAACAAAGATTCTCTCTTCACGCTGTCAATAAACGCCCATTCAGGCAACTATAGCTTTTTTTCCGGTGCTTCCGGCACGGTCAATCGTTATCTGCAATCGAAATATCCTTACGAGGTCCAACCGCATGACACCCTGAAATTCTGGACCAGATACGGTATCCCGGAAAACTGGGATTATGCCTACGTGGAAATATCCACCGATGGAGAGAATTTTACAACCATCCCCGGAAATATCACCACCACCGCCAATCTCTATGGACACAATCGTGGCTACGGCATTACCGGCGACCAGTACACCTGGAAAGAAGCCCGCTTTGATCTCTCGGCCTATGCCGGAAACAGTGTCTATATTCGTTTTACCTTTCGCGACTACAGTGTTGCCATAGCATACTGGGGAATTCATATCGATGATATCTCTCCGGTCGCCTGCTTCGACACGGTCACCGTGCTCTCGTCAAGCATCACCGACACCTTATTTTCCATGTCCGACAAACCGCTTGGGGAGTATTATTACCAAATTCGGGCACAAGATGCCGAGGGACAATGGAGCCTGCCATCACCCATTGCCGGGCTGACGGTTGCCGAAGCCCCGGAGTTTATATGCGGTGATGCTGACGGCGACAGCTACGTTAATTTGCTGGATATCCTCTTCCTCATCGGCCACATCTACGACAATCCCCCGGGACCGGCCCCGGATCCGGCGGAAAAGGCGGATGTTAACTCCGACGGCTGGCTTAATCTGCTGGATATTCTTTACCTGGCTTCATACCTCTATGCCAATCCTCCCGGCCCGGAACCTTTTTGCCTGTAAACTGTTATACTCTATAAGATTATAAAAACTTAAGGGCGGGCGGAAGTCTCAACTGTTTCTACCTGTAGGCGCCTTTTATTGCCAACTGGTACAACCTGTTACATGTTATTCCCCCCCAAAACGTATTTGGATTATAGGACATAATACCAAGGGTTTTTAGGGATTTACCGATATAATCAACATAACCGGCCATGCAAAAACCTTGGAAATCGGGCCTTAAAAGATGGAGTTTTTATGCGGTTTCTCAGAATCACCGGACTTGCCGCCATTGTCATAATACTGATCGGCAACACGGTTTCAGCGCAAATCAGTGAGGGCGGAACGCCCTACAGTTTTTCAAATACCATGAGAACCTCACGCATTAATCTGGCCGCAACAGTCATGGAAGCGGTCGATGTTGACGCCTTTCTCGCCGAGGATATGGCGGAAATGGGAAAGGATATCCCCTTCCGTTTCGGCGCACCGTTTGACGTCAGTTACACCCTGAAAAATTCAGGCACGTGGGAGGAGTTACCCGATGGATCAGGTCTGTGGCGATTGAAAATCACCTCCCCCGGCGCGTATTCCATCAATCTGCTATATGATGATTTCTATCTGCCCGAAGGCGCCCGGCTGTTTATTTATAATGAAGATAATTCTCATGTTATCGGTGCGTTTACCTGGCGCAACAACAAGGAACACGGACGCTTCGCTACTGCACCCATCAGGGGTGACGTTACCATTCTGGAATATTATGAACCGGCTGAAATGCGCGGCATGGGCGATATTTCGATCTCGCGCATTGTCCACGCATACCGCAACCTGTTCGACTTCGATGTGGTCAAGGATGTGTCGGACTTCGGCGATGCTGGCACTTGTAACAACAATGTCAATTGTCCTGAAGGTGAACCCTGGCAGGATCAAAAACGATCCATCGCCATGATCCTGACATCAGCCGGATCAAGAATCTGCACCGGGGCGCTGGTTAACAATGCCCGGCAGGATCAAACACCGCTGTTCTTAACCGCAAATCACTGCCTGGGTGGCGAATCAAGCTGGATTTTCATGTTTAACTATGAAAGCCCGACCTGCGAAAATATCAATGGACCGACATATTACACCGTCCAGGGATCAGACCTGCTGGCCAACTACAGCACCTCGGATTTCGCGCTGTTGCAATTGGAGGAACAACCTCCGGATTCATATCATGTCTATTTTTCGGGATGGTCCGCCGAAGATATTGCACCCCAGACCTCGGTCGGCCTTCATCACCCCTCGGGTGATATAAAAAAGATTTCATTTGATTATGATTCGGCAACCGCGACCTCGTACCTCGGAACATCCTCCGGAACCACCCACTGGCGCATTGGTGAGTGGGATGACGGCACCACCGAACCGGGATCATCGGGCTCCCCCCTGTATGACCAAAACCAACGCATTATCGGACAGCTTCATGGAGGCTATGCCTCCTGTTCCAACCCGACCGCGTCCGATTGGTACGGACGAGTGGCCCGTTCCTGGGAAGGCGGTGGCTCGGCCGAAACCCGTCTCAAAGACTGGCTTGATCCTGACAATTCCGGTATTTTTCTACTGGATGGTTATGATCCGTACGCCGGAACCAGTATTGTCCATACCCCGCTGGAAAATACTCGTGATACCCTGAACGATTACGAAGTCCTGTGTACCATCACCACTAACGGCACGCTGAAACCCGATTCCCTTCTGCTCTACTGGCGAATCTCGGAAAGTTGGACATCCGAACTGCTCACCGCCACCGTTAATCAGGATGAATATCATACCTTCATCCCGGCGCAAGCTCCGGGAACCGGTATTGACTATTATCTCTTTGCCGTTGATGACGTCGGCACTGCCGACACCACCGATGTGTATTCGTTCATGATCCTTGATTACGGACTGGCGCTGATTCCGGAAACCGATTCATCCTCGGCCGCGGTCAATGACACAATCTGGTACAATCTGACCGTGAATAATATCGGAATATTCGATGACACCTATTCGCTTGCCACAACCGGCCATGCCTGGTCGACAACGATCTGGAATGAATCCCGCACCTCCGAAATTTCAACCACCGGCGTGATTATGACCGAGGAATATTTCTCATTTGCCGTGCGCGTGCTGATACCGTCAAGCCTCTACGGCGATCTTGACACCGCCCTTGTCGTTGCAACCTCCCAGACCGATGCCGCACTGGTCGATACGGCCGTCCTGATATCGGTATCTGAAGGAGAACCGCTGGCGGTGCCGATTTCCGAGCCGTTCGCCGACCCCGAACTGAATATCGGCACCTGGGTTTACAATGCCGGAACATCTATAACCGGTGAGGCGTACGCCGCATCATCGGCGCCTTACAGCCTTAATTTCGACGGTGACCCGGTCGGCGCTGACACGATTGTCTCTCAAGCCATTGATCTCGAAAATGAAACCAACATCATCATCACTTACTATTACAATCAGGGTGTGGCCGGTGAGCCACCCGATGACGGCGATGATCTCTATCTGGAATATTATAACGACTCCGGGAACTGGACCATCCTGCAACAACACCCCGGCGCCGGCTCGGCCATGCCGGGTTTTGAACCGGTCCGTCTGACATTGCCCGTCGATGCCTATCATTCCACCTTCCGCATTCGCCTTCGCAACCTGGCCACGGTCGGTGATTATGACGACTGGTATATTGATGACATCTATATCGGTCCCCCACCCGCTTACGACGCTGAAATAACTCCGTCAATCCAGACCAATTACGGACCGTCCGGTGATACCGTGTCATTCCTGCTGACTGTACACAACCAGGGGCTGTATGACGATGCATATAACCTGGTCGATTCGGGCTCGGTTTGGGACGTGGCTTTTTATACCGGCGACGGCCTGACACCTATTGGCGCCACCGATCTGGTTCCGGCCATCGATTCCGAAACCATCATGGTCAAAATCTTTATCCCGGCAACCGCCACTATGAACGAGGGTGACACCTCGATCGTAAGAGCCGTATCGCAAAACGATCCCCTGGTTTCATCAACGGCCACCATTGTACCGATCTCGGCCGGTTCCCCCGGTGGTTTTCCATGGTACGAACCGTTCCCCGATGATACCCTGAGCACCATCCGCTGGGTCGAAAATATCGGCGCGACCGTCTCACTCGACGGGCTGAATCCCCCGACAACACCGTACTCGCTTAATCTTGACGGCGGAAACGATACTGTAATCACCCAGTTGATCGACCTGTCGGGACATTCCGGCGCCATCCTGGCCTACTACTTGCAAAGCGGTGGCGGTGGCGAGACACCCGACGCCGGAGACTATCTCAACGTGGATTATCGCAATGAATACGGAGAATGGCTCACACTCAATAGTCACCCAGGTATTGGTATTGCCCAATCCACATTTGAAAACATCACCCTGGCGCTACCGGCCGATGCCATGCATGGAAGTTTCCAACTGCGCTTTCACACCCTGGGATCATGCGTGGATTGTGATGACTGGTTCATTGACGATATCCGCGTGGACTTCGCCCCCGATATTTCCGTCGATCCGGCGATGCTGACCTTTACCTTGCCAAAAGGCGACTCGACCTTTGATCAACTGGTGGTCAGTAACAACGGCCCCGGCGGACTGATATATAGTATAACCGCCCTCCCGCAACTCGACAAGGCGCTCACTTACGAAGAGATGCAACCACCGCGACAGACATACCCCGACGGCTTTAATGAGTACGATGATATCAAAGGGATTGATGATCCGCGCCTCGGCATCCTCGTAACCAAGGACGCCGGAGGGCCCGACGGCGCCGGGTATTACTGGATCGATTCCGATCAACCCGGTGGCCCCGTATTTAACTGGTTCGATATCTCCGCAATCGGTGCGGAAATCGGCGGCTTGGGTGATGACAACTACGTTGGGTCGTTTGACCTGCTGTTCGATTTCCCCTTCTATGACAGTACCTATAATCGACTGTTTATCGGCTCCAACGGAATCATCGGTTTTGCCTCATCCGATATGGGTTCACGATTCAAAACATCCATCCCCGCAACCAATACCCCCAATGCCATCCTGGCCTGGCTCTGGGATGATCTGGATATTACCAACGCCAACAATCCCGACGCTGAAGTCTATATCCTGTCCGAAGCCGACCAGTGCATCATACAATTCAATAACTATCCCGAATATGGTGCCGGAGCGGGCGATGTGGTCACCGCCCAGGTGATCATCTCCAAAGACGGCTCAATCGTGTACCAGTACCTGTCGGTTGACTTGGAATTCGATGCCGCCTCTTGTGCCGTCGGCATTGAAAATCCCACCGGGACTGATGGCTTGCAGGTGGCCTACCTCACCCCCTATCTCAAAGATAACCTGGCCGTTAAGTTTTATCGCCCCTATCGCTGGCTGGAACTTGATCACTTATCGGGGAACCTGGCCCCCACCGAAGCCGATACCATTGAATTGAAAATAACGACAGCCCTGCTGGATTCCGGAACATTTTCGGCGGATATCATCTTCAACAGCAATGATCCCAATCCCGGTCAAAATCCGCTGATCGTTCCGGTCACACTGACCGTATCCGCGACCGGGCTATTTGTGTGCGGTGACGCCAACGGTGACGGCGAATTCAATCTGCTGGATATTATACATCTTATTTCATACATCTATCAAACACCCGCCGGACCTCCACCTGACCCTATGGGATCAGGCGATGCCAATGCCGATGGTGATGTAAACCTGCTTGATATTTTACGCATGATCAGCCATATCTACGGAAATCCACCCGGGCCACCTCCCCTGTGCCCGTAAAGACGTCCGAAAAAAGTAAACTCAGACGGGATTGCCTGACATGCAATCCCGTTTTTATTCCAATCACACCGCCGCATGAAAGAGATCACTCCCTGGTGCATTCCGTTTTAATACAATAGGTAAAAAAACGATAAAAAACACCGCCGGGCCCTTGACAATTGATACAATTGGAGATATATTTTTTTGTTCATTGAGCACCTCTGATTTTCATCAGAGTGGACATTCGTACATATACTACCATTTCTGCCATTTTGTATTGTAAGGCAAATGGGTTGGGTAACAAAACACTGATTCGATTTTAACACGAATCATGGTCCTAAGCGCACTCAGAGGGAAATTATAATACTCAGCGATATTTCCATATCGCAAGCGGATTATTACGTCTTTTTTGAGGGGAGGTGATCTGAGCCGTATCCATTATATGTGTTACTGCAACTAACCTATCATTCAAACCATACTAAACCTATTGTATCCAAGGGAGGACTGCATGAAAAACCCTTCACTACGTCTTATGGTGATGGTTGCCGTGCTTATGCTGACAGCCATCGCAATCAGCGCCCAAACCCCGCGGGTCAACGTCATGCCCGACGGCATTTGCAATGATGCCGCAAACGTCTATACCTATTACGCCTGGCCGGGACGAACAGACCTTGTCGTCTGGGGAAATGTCCATGATGGCACCCCGCCATATACCTATACCTGGGATTTCGGCGACGGCACCCCCACCGTGAGCGGAACCGTTACCAATCCCAAGTATATCAACGTTACTCATGTCTACGCAACCGCTGGGACCAAATATGCCACCCTCACGGTTACCGACGCCGCAATGAATACCGATCATGACATGGTCACGATCGACGTCATGCCGCATGATTCCATCGCTGATGTCAATGCCGCCATTGAGGATGGACTGCGTTATCTATACCTGCAACAACAGCCCGATGGTAAATGGGATGAGGGAGCTTATGACCCAACCACTACCGCCTTGGCTGTACTGGCATTTGAAAATAAAGGCCATCGGCCATACAATGACTTTGACGATGATATCTATGCGGAATACGTCAAACTGGGGCTTGATTGGCTGACCGCACATCTGGCCACCCAAACCCTGACCGTTCAGGCTTATGGCGATCCCGAAGAAGTCGTCCCGGGTAATGAGGATGCCAATTACATCGGGATTTTCCCCAATGATGCTCATTCCGGATACCAAACCGGTATCGTGCTCATGGCCATTGTCGCCTCTGATACCCCGGATGAAGTTGCACCTAATGGCCCGGCCGGAGTCGTCGGCGAAACCTATTATGACATCGCGGTCGACATGGTCGACTGGCTGGCCTGGGCACAGAACGAAGCCGGTGGCGGATATTATCGCGGCGGTTGGCGTTATGGCCCCAATTACTCAAGTTCCGACAACTCCGTGTCCCAATGGCCGGTCATCGGCTTGGAAGCCGCCGAAACTCGATGGGAAATAAACGTTCCTCCGTTTGTTAAAAGTGAACTTTTGGGATGGGTTAACCGTACCCAAATTAATGGCGGGACTAATGACGGATGCTTCTATTATACAAACTACATTCCCCGTGACGGTATTCCGGCAACAGCCGCCGGTATTTGTGAACTGGCATTCTGTGATGTCCCATCGTCAGACTCGCGTGTTCAGCGTGCCCTCGGATATCTCGAGCGTCGCTGGGGATCAGGATATAACAAGGGATTCTATTACAGCATGTATGGCGTCGCCAAGGGATGCCGCATTTCTGTTCCGGATAAAATTAAGTTTGTCGGAGCCATCAATTGGTACTGGGATTATGCTTTACATTTGGTGGCCACCCAGCAACCCAGCGGGAACTGGCCCCCCAATGGTTGGGGTAATTTGAAAGATGATGCCTTTGCCATCCTGGTGCTTGAACCGGGTCTCTTCGGATGTGTTCCGGTCGCCGTTATCGACGCTCCTGCGTCAGCTCCTCCCGATGAACCGGTAACTTTCGATGGAAGCGGTTCCCATATTTATGGAGATTGTCCTGAACTTGATATCGCAGAATGGCTGTGGGACTTCGATGCCGATGATGGTCAGGATTGGAACAATCCCGATGCCGTTGGTAGCATTACGCAACACACCTTTACATTGCCGATTGGTGTTTTGGCAGACACATTCAATGTCACGCTTCGTGTCGCTGATAATGCGGATTCAATTAGCCATGATGAGATGACTCACACCATTATCATCAACTTCGAGAATCACCCACCGGTTGCGGATGCCGGCGGGCCATACGCCGCCAAAATCGGTGAACCGATATTCTTTGATGCCAGAGGGTCATATGATCCCGATTCAGCACGTGGTGATTATATTGCCTCATATGAGTGGGATCTGGATGGAAATGGAGATTTTGCTGACCCCATTCTTCGCACCACTGATACATGTACTTATACATGGCATACATTATACAACGGAGTTGTTAACCTTAGGGTTACTGACGCATTTGCTGAACCGGCTACAAGTACCACTGATGTAAGGATCTGGACTTCTGAAGTCGATGTCGGTGTGGATTCTCTGGCCTTTTCCAAACCCACACCCAAGCCGGGCGACTTCATTACTATTAGCACCAATGTTATCTGCGATATTGAATCTGGTCCTGTCTCCGATGTGGTCGTGCAATTTTATGATGGCAATCCGGGGGTTGTCCTGAATCCAATCAGTGATGAGATTGTTATTCCTCTTATGACCGCCGGTGCGGTGATGCCGATCAGCATTCCCTACACCGTGGGTGACTCTCTGCCAAGACATATTTATGTCAAGGTCGATCCCGACGGTCTTATTATGGAATTCGATGAAGACAACAACGAGGCCAGCAAGGAAATCCAACTCCTGACCACCGACATCACCCCCAATCCAATGCACGTCATCCTGTTACAAGCGATTGGCGACCTCACGGCCGTGATCCAATTCAGCGTCGAAGGAGTCGAACATACTCCCGAAGATGTTAATCCTGCAGAGTTTGTGGTGAATGGCACGCTTATCCCGACTTCGAGCCAATTGCTGGAAACAGCTCCCGGATTCGCCGGCAAGGTATGGGAGCTGACCCTGCCCGTTCGCCCGTTTATCCTCAGCATCGATGGCGGAGTCTGGTGGGATACTGAACTGCACCCATTTACCGTCGATGGGCAGTATGATGACGCAACGCCCTTCGACATCTCTGGTGATTTCATCGGCATTGGACACATTCGCGGTGACGCCAACGGTGACGGCAAGGTCGATATGGTCGACATCTACTATATCACCCATTATATCTACGAAGATGGACCGGCCCCCAAACCGATTGCCACCACCGGAGATTTCAACGCCGACGGAAAAATCGACCTGCTGGATATGCTCGACATAATCTACTATCTCTATGAAGCAAACTGAAATAATACACAATAGCTTCTGTATGCGGGACAGCCACTACGGCTGTCCCGTTCTATTGGAGAACCCGCCTGTATACCCCACAACAACGCTTGACATATAAGACTTTGAATTATATCTTATATATAACAAAAGATCCATTACTCGCAATCGTACCTCATTGTAAGATACGCATGCATTTGTTACGATAAAAACCGAGGGCTCGTTTACTGGAGAGTAAAGCGCAAAAGCAGTGGAGGTATTATGAATCCCCGAAAAACACTCATTTGGGCAGTATGCCTGTTGATCAGTGCCGGATCGACGCTGGCTCAGGTAAATGTCCCCATTAGAGTTGAAGCCAATCCCGAACTTACCCCGGGTTACATCGAACAATCACAGGATTTCACTCTTGATTTCTATATGACACAAAACAGCGGCGCCACCTGCCTTGGATTCAGCATGACCTATGCACTACATAGTCCGGATGGCACTGTGCAAAACATCACTCATCGCAACATCGGCGGCAATACTACGCAGATTCCAGATGGATCGATTCTCCTGCTCAACGGCTTTCAAAATGCCGCCCAGTTTGGCGACAGTATCTTCTGGAATGCCGCCAACACCTTGGTCTTGAACAGCTGGGATGGCATCCTTCCCGACACCTTTAACTATACCACCATTGCCCTGCCGCTCACGCCACCCATGCCCGGATGGCCGTCTGAAGGCGAAGAAAAACTGCACATGCAACTTGGTTTGAACATCTCTGACTCCGGCTTGTTCTGCATCGACTCCATTTCACACGCCAATCCTACCTATGACTGGCTCTGGCTATCGGCCCAGGTCCCGGCATTTAATGGCCCCTACTGCTGGGAGATAGTCACCGAATCATCTCCCGACGATCAGTCGAATGTCCCCATTAGAGTCGAAGCCAATCCCGAACTTGCTCCAGGTTACATCGAACAATACCAGGATTTCACCCTTGATTTCTATATGACACAAAACAGCGGTGCCACCTGTCTCGGATTCAGCATGACCTATGCACTACATAGCCCGGATGGTACCGTGCAAAACATAACCCATCGCAACATCGGCGGCAATACCGCGCAGATTCCAGATGGTTCGATTCTCCTGCTCAATGGCTTTCAAAATGCGGCCCAGTACGGCGACAGCGTATTCTGGAATGCCGCCAACACCCTGGTCTTGAACAGCTGGGATGGCGTCCTTCCAGACACCTTTAACTATACCACCATTGCCCTGCCACTCATGCCACCCATGCCCGGTTGGCCGTCTGAAGGCGAAGAGAAACTGCATATCCAGGTTGGTTTGAATATTTCTGAATCCGGCATGTTCTGCATCGACTCCATCTCACACGCCAATCCTACCTATGACTGGCTCTGGCTATCGCCCCAGATCCCGTCATTTAATGGCCCCTACTGCTGGACAGTAGCAATGGAATTACCGCCCGACAACGACCCTCCTGAATTTTCGCCTGTCAGTCCACAGGAAACCACCGAGATGCTCCTTCTGGAATTTACGGTCAGCGCCGACGATCCCGATAATGTCACCCCGGACCTGTCTGCCTCGGGTCTGCCCGCTGATGCGCTATTTGACGATAATAACGATGGCACCGGTCTGTTCTCCTGGCAAACTGACAATTTCGATGCCGGGCCGTACGAAGTAATCTTCTATGCTCATGATGCTGTTGATCCCGAACTGTTCGACTCCATCGTGGTGTCGATCCTGGTCCTAGACTCCAACCTGGCGCCAAACTATGTCATTCCGCCCGATCAGGAGGCAACCGTCAATGAAGGCGACACCCTCCGGTATATCATCAACGCCTTCGATGACGATTTAACTACGCCACTGATTGTAGCCCGAGAATCCGAATGTCCCCTGGCCGAAAATATGGTCTTTGTCGACTCGGGAAACGGCGTCGGGGTTCTCACCTTTACTCCCGATTATACTCAGGGCGGCGATCCGCTGAAACCGTATTATGTGTGCTGGGATATCATTGACAGCGAGGATGCCGAATTGATAACCTCAACGGCCACCGTGCAACTGACTGTCGTTAATGTTAACATCGCACCGGACCTCCTTCCCATCGACGATCAGGCCATCAGTGAGGGCGACACCTTAATCCTGGATCTACTGGCGCAGACAATTGACGGTGATCCGCTGACCTTCGATTTTCAGCCGCCCCTCGACAATACTTCAATCACTTCCATAAATGACAGCACCGGGCGATTCCGCTTCACCCCCGATTACACTCAGGCCGGAACCTATCCCCTGACTGTCACCGTCACTGATGGTGACCTTACGGATCAGGAAAGCTTTACGCTGGAGGTCACCGACGTTAATCCCGCGCCGGAATTCCTTCCCATCGATCCGGTGGTTGCCATGGAAACCCAGCTGGTGGAATTCACGGTCACCGCAGTAGATCCCGATGGATCGATTCCGATGATCAATGTCATGGGGACCTTGCCCGATGATGCCGCCTTTGTCGATAACACCGACGGAACCGGTTCTTTCACCTGGCAGACCGATGAGTTCGACGCGGATGTTTATCAATTGGGCTTCAAGGCCACCGATGCTACCGATCCGGAGCTGTACGACACGCTTAGCGTGACCGTAACCGTGTATGACCAGAATGCCAACCTGGTTGCCCTGCGGCCGGATACACACCGGGTCATCGATGCCCAAATTATCCATCCGGTCACCGACACGATATACCTCGGAGAAATCGATCATCGGCCAATTGCTGACATCGACCCGGCCACCCTGGTGATCAACGGCGCCATTTCCCCGCTGGCCTGGACCACCCTCGATTCCTTCCCGGGATTCTTCACCGAAGTTCTGCAGGTATTGATACCAACCCGGGGTTTTGTCCTCGGTTATGGCGTGCAGTTCGACACCACCATGCAACCCTTTACGATCACCGGGGAATTCACCGATGACACCCCATTGTCGGTCGAAGGCGAATTCATTATGATCGGTCACATTTCGGGCGACGTGAACAGTGACGGCGAGGTCAACCTGCTGGACATCACCTACCTGATTGAAACCGTCTACCTCCAGGGACCCGATGCCCTGCCGTATGCCGAAGTGGGCGACGTAACCCAGGACGGTGAGGTCAACCTGCTCGATATACTGTACATCATCCGTAAGGTCTACGGTACTAATCTTTAAAATCATCTGACCGGAGGCGATCCGAGTTCGCCTCCGGTCACTTCATCATTACAAGATCAGGTCTTTTGTCTTGACTATCAAAAGACGTACGGTATATTAAGACTGATCCTGCATATCCGTCTACCTTGGATTGGGTCATCAAATAACATACCAGCCTGCTCACAGAGGCATACCACTCAATGATTTTATTGACGACTGTGAGTTCGTGCGGGATCATGACATGAACGTTATATTGAATTTTTAATTTTCTTAAGGAGGAGAAAAAACGCATGATCATCGGGAAAGAACCAGAATCCGCGAAAAATGCGTTTCGATTGCTTTTGGCACTATTCCTGACCTCGCTGATCATTATCTCGGGAGCCATCGCCCAGGAATACGATTTCACCGATGACTTCGACGATGGCGATATGGATGGATGGACGGTAATAGCTATGGATTACAACACCGGAGCCGCCGCAATTACCGCCGCACAGACGCACAGTGATGGATTCGCCGTACTCGCCGAGTCGGCCACCGGATCAATGACAACCGCCGTGCAGAAAGACGACTTTTCCGCCGCTTACGGCATCTATGAAACCTGGTTTTATGTCTCTGAAACTGGAGCGGATGCCAGGCTCTATTTTCAAATGACCGATCAGGACAACTATTATGTTGTCCGCTGTGTCCCGCGAGACCGAGATACCCCGGGACTGTATTATGAACTCTGCCAGGACGGAGTAACCACCTCACTGGCCTCGGTTCCAGCCTATTTTGATACCGGGGAATGGGTCAAACTGACCATTATCCGATACGGCAACGGCAATACCAGAATCTTAATCAACGACGTCCTCCAGATTTTCAGAAACGATATTACCAAACTTACCCCCGGGAACTTTTGTTTCGGATCACTACAATCGGCCTATATTGACGATATAAGCTTTACCGGGATAACTCCATCGGCCGTTATGATTCCCGATTTTCAGTTAATCGTCGATGCCCAGGCCGTCATCCATCTGCAGGACACCGTCTACCTGGGTAATCTGGAATCATATTCCGTCAATGATATTGATCCAACCACCATTCTGTTCAACCATACCGTGGCCCCCGATGCTTGGTCTATCCTTCCATCACATCCCGGTTTTGACGGAGAAGTAATGGAAATCATTGTCCCCCGACGGGAATTCATCCTGAGCTTTGGACTGCTTTTCGACACCACTGTCCATGTCTACACCCTCGACTATGCCTGCCCGGGTAAATGTTCCGATCGCATGTACGGCCTGGTCACCATGCGCGGCCACCTCTCCGGCGACGCCAACGGTGATGGCAAAGTCGACCTGGTCGATATTTATTATATTGCCAATCACATCTATGAAAATGGCCCGCCGCCCCAGCCGATACCGGAAACCGGCGACTTCAATCATGATGGAAAAACAGATCTGTTGGACATGCTGGATTTGGTCTACCACCTCTATGGAAACCTGTAATAATTGGCCACATCCCCCATTTAGGTCTTTCGGATTTCACGGAAACGGCTTCAAAGCCGTTTCCGTTTTTCAATGTTTGCGAAATATTGACGCAAACACATGAATTATTCGTAAAAACCCATATCTCCCTGTCACGCCACACCTTACCGGACTTATTGCTAATTTGGACACATTTTATTCATTGACAATTATAGTCATTAATCGTAAATTATATATATAAAGCGTCGTCTCGTCTAAAAGGCTGGCAACCCAATCGAGCACGACCGATAGCATCTCTCTTGATTTTCTTCAATGGGCGACACTGCGCTGAATCACAGGCAAAGTGAGGGATAACATACGTTAACCTTTAGCGCGGGAGGCCCTATGTACCGAAAAGCAATCATGTTTGGCACCCTGCTCATCCTGTCGGTATCTCCGCTGTATGCGCAGGATCAGCTTTTCGAACCACCGGTCAATTATGCCGTCAGTGATTTGCCAACTTCGATAATTCCGGCGGATTTTGACGGGGATAACAACATTGACTTTGCGGTGGCGTCTTTTTTCAACAGCAAAATTATTTTCTTCAGGAATGACGGTAATGCCGTCTTCGACAGCACCGCCGAAGTCGCCACCGGCATGCTGTCATTTCCAACCTATGTCTTTGCCGCCAACTTTGACACCGATGATGACCTCGACCTCGCTATCACCAAAGGCGGAGCTGGCAAAGTGACCATACTTCGCAACGACGGCGACTTCAATTTCGTCCAGGATGCGGATTATCAGGTCAGATCAGCAACCCCCGTGGCCGTCTTCGCCGCTGACCTTGATGGTGACTCCGATAATGACTTGGCCGTCAGCGGATCAAACACCGATAGCGTCTCTATCTTGCTTAATAACGGGGACGGAACCTTTAGCCCCATGTTGAACTATTATGCCGGAGGTACTCCATACGGTATATATGCCGTCAATTTCGATACCGATAACGATATCGACCTGGCGGTCACCATCGGCGCCAACATGGCAATCCTGCTTAACAATGGCGATGGATCTTTTCAACCACCCCTGGTCTACCCGGCCGTCGGATCGGCCTCCGCCCTGTTTGCCGCAGACTTCGATGGCGATGGCGACCATGATGTGGCCTTCTCCAATTCCGACTTCGACATCGTGTCGTTGTACTTTAATGCCGGTGACGGAACTTTCGGGGCCAGGGTGGATTACGGAGTCCGGGTCTTTGACGGCGTCAATGCCATCTGGGCCGCCGATTATGACGATGACAATGATATCGACATTGCCGTCACCAACTATAACCTGAATACCGTAACAATACTATTCAACAACGGCGCCGGTGTCTTTGATGATTCCGACGCGTTCGCGGCTGGCGACCTGCCCAATGCCGTTTGTGCCGCCGATTTGGATGGAGATACCGACAATGAATTGATCGTCGGCAATTTCAGTTCCACCGATATTTCAATATTTATCAGTAATGCCTATAAAATCTGCTATGACTCCGATGGCGATGGATATGGCGACCCCGGACACCCCGAAAATGAATGCGAACTTGACAATTGCCCGTTTGTCTACAATCCCGATCAGGCCGATGCTGACGGAGATGGACTGGGCGATGTCTGTGATGCGTGTACCGACACCGATGACGACGGCTATGGCAATCCCGGATATCCCGATAATACCTGTCCCGATGATAACTGCCCCGACCTGTATAATCCCGGTCAGGGCGATGCCGACAGTGACGGGCTGGGCGATGCCTGCGATGAATGTACCGACACCGACGGTGATGGTTTCGGCAATCCCGGATTCCCGGCTAACACCTGCCCTGATGACAATTGCCCCGATGTAAATAATCCGGATCAACTCGACTATGACAGTGACGGTATCGGTGATGCCTGCGATAACTGCACCGACACCGACGGTGACGGCTACGGCAACCCCGGCTTCCCGGCCAACACTTGTCCCGATGACAACTGCCCCAACCTGTACAATCCGGATCAGGGCGATGCCGACGGTGACGGACTCGGCGATGCCTGTGATGAATGCACCGATTCCGATGGCGATGGTTTCGGCGATCCCGGATTCCCCGCCAACACCTGCCCGGTCGACAACTGCCCCTATGTCGCCAATCTCCTGCAGGAGGACTTTGACTCCAACGGCGTCGGTGATTCCTGCGATAACTGTACCGACACCGACGGTGACGGCTACGGCAACCCCGGCTTCCCGGCCAACACCTGCGGCGATGACAACTGCCCCGACACTTACAACCCGGATCAGGGTGATGCCGACGCCGATGGCCTGGGCGATGCCTGTGATGAATGCACCGACACCGACGGCGATGGTTACGGTAATCCCGGCTTTTCAGCAAATACCTGCCCCGATGACAATTGCCCTGACACTGAAAATCCCGATCAGGTGGACAGTGATACCGATGGCATCGGCGATGCCTGCGACAATTGCGTGAATGACGAAAATCCGAATCAGGACGACGGTGACGGCGATGGAATCGGCGACGTCTGCGATGAATGCACCGATTCCGACAATGACGGCTATGGCGACCCGGGTTACCCCAACAACACTTGCGACGACGATAACTGCCCCGGCACGTATAACCCCGATCAGCTTGACGCCGACGCGGACGGGCTTGGAGATGCCTGCGATGAATGCACCGACACCGATGATGATGGTTATGGCAACCCCGGCTACCCCAATAACACCTGCCCCGTTGATAACTGCCCCGACACCTACAACCCTGACCAGCTTGATGCCGACCAGGATGGTCTCGGTGATGAGTGCGACGATTGCACCGATTCCGACAATGACGGCTATGGCGATCCGGGATATCCCAACAACACCTGCGACGATGACAACTGCATCATGACCTATAATCCCGATCAGGATAACTCCGACACCGATGAGTATGGCGATGCCTGTGACAACTGCGACCTGGTCGACAATCCCTATCAGGAGGATGTTGATGCCGATGGTGTCGGCGACAGTTGCGACAACTGTATCGACGTTTACAATCCCGGCCAGGAGGATAGCAACGAAAACGGCATTGGCGATGCCTGCGATTTTGTCTGCGGCGATGCCAGCGGCGATCGCAAGATAAACCTCCTCGACATAATATACTTGATTAACTATCTGTACATAGGTGGTCCTCCGCCGGAGTCGATGGCCGCGGCCGACTGTAATGGCGGCGATGGAGCTGTCAACCTTCTCGACATTTTATATCTGATTGACTACCTGTATAGTTTTCCGCAGGGACCGGAACCGATATGTTCAGGATAAGAACCGGTCAATTCTGGTGTAAGTAATAACAAAGGGACAGCCAACCGGCTGTCCCTTTATCGTAATACCGACATGATTCGATCCCCTATGCGCTGACCTGCTCCTGGAGTTCATACCGTCGGTAAATCCGCGCGTACCGACCGTCACGTGATGTCAGATCGTCGTGCCGACCGAATTCAATGATCTTCCCATCTTCAAGAACATAAATCATGTCGGCCTTGCGCAAAGTGTCCGGACGATGAGTGATCAGTATCGCCGTCATATCCGGCATCACTTGATGCAATCGCGCCCAAAGCGCCTCCTCGGTCCGCGAATCCAGCGCCGAGGTGCAATCGTCAAGAATCAGGATCCGGGGCTTGCCAACCAGTGCCCGCGCCAGCGCCAGTCTCTGCTTCTGACCACCCGAAATCGATACTCCCCGCGTCCCGATCTGCGTCTCAATACCTTTCGGGAACGTCGCGATCTCGTCCTTCAACTGCGACACCTCAACCGCCCACTCCAGAACCATATCCGAAATATGATCCCGCCCGAACAGGATGTTGTTGCGGATCGTGTCACTGAACAGCACCGGCTCCTGCGGCACATAACCGATCGACCGCCGCAAATCTTCCAGCGAATACGCCCGCAAATCACGACCGTCGAGTTTAATCACCCCACCGGTGGGATCAACCAGACGCGGGATCATGTTGACCAGCCAGCTCTTGCCGGCTCCAACCCGACCAACCAGCGCCACCGTCTGTCCCGGGGCGATATCAAGGCTGATACCGTCGATAATCTTGCGATCCGAGTCCGGGAAAGAAAACTCCGCGTTCTCAAAACGAAGGTGACCTTCCAATGTCGAATCGACCTGCACCCCGTTACCACCGGGAACCATCGGCGCCATCTTCTCCATTTCCACCAGCCGGTCGATCGACACCGCTGATTGCCGCGACTTCACCAGGAATTGGCCGATGTCAAACATCGGAAAAACCAAATACACCGTGTAATACACGAACGCCACCAGCTTGCCCAGCGAAAGCGAACCGTTTATGGCCATATACCCGCCGGCGACCAGAACAATGATGATGCTGAATTGCCAGATATACATGTACAACGATTCCACGATAACATCCGCCCGAATCACGGAAATCTCCGCATCACGACGATCATTCACGGCCTCGTCGAACTTCCTCTTCTGGATCTTTTCCGTCACGTACGCCATTACCACCCGCACCCCGGAAAAACAGGCCTCCATGATGTCGTTAAATCGCGATATCCGCGTCTGGAGGTGATCAAACCGCCGATCCAGAATGGACGAACTCTTGAAAAAGATAATAATCAACAGTGGCAATGGTCCCGCCGACCAGAGTGTCAGGATCGGGTCGATTGTGATCATCATTGCCAGCGTGAAAATCACCATCAACAGCGCCTCATACAACCGGAATATACCGGAACATGCAAACCACGACAGCTTTTCGGCCACGTCGTCCGTCATGCGCGTCACCAGATCTCCCGTCCGGAACCGGTTGAAGAAATTCGGCCCCTTGGTCGTGATATCATTAAATGCATCCTGCCGAAACAACCACTCCAGACGAAGGTTCATCCAGGCCCGATGCCCCTGGACATACGCATACAAAATCGCCGCCCAAGCCCCGAGTACGATCAGGGCCAGCATGAAGGTCAGCGCTATCGACAATCCCAGCGACTCCCCATGTTCCACCAGCCAGATCGCTACCGTGTTGGTCACCTCACCGGATTTCACGTAATCGACGCTGAATTCAATCAGGCGAGGAATGCTGACTTGGAAGGCGACCTGTACCGGCGTCAGCAAAATCAGTACTGCCAAAACATAGGTGTAGCGTCGATAATACTTCCAAAACCATTTTATTTTATCTAACATTTGCCGTCACTCCATTCGCATACTTGAACTGTAAGTGGAACAGCTTGGAGTAATATCCGTTCTGCAATATTAATTCCGTATGTGTTCCTCGTTCAATTAATTCTCCCCGACGTATCACCAGGATCTGGTCCACGTCAAGAATGGTCGAGAGCCGGTGTGCGATAACAATCGACGTCCGACCCGCCATCAGCTTGGTCAGCGAAGCCTGTATCGTGCGCTCCGTCTCAGGGTCAACCGAACTGGTCGCCTCATCCAGCAACAAGACGTCCGGATTCACCACCAGCGCCCGCGCAAACGACAGTAACTGCCGCTCCCCGCGACTGAAATTAGCACCCTTCTCGGACACTTCGGTTTTATATTCCTGCGGGAGCCGGCGGATAAAACGATCCGCTTCCACCGTCTCCGCCGCACTGATTATCCGCTCTGATTCGACCTCCGAGGACTCAAGTGATATGTTCGAATTGATGTCTCCCGGGAACAGCAGGATATCCTGCAAGACCAGGGCGAACCGTCGCCGCAAATCGGCCTTGCTGATATCTCGAATATCGATCCCGTCCACCGTTATGCGCCCTTTCTGAGGATCATACAATCTCAGCAAAAGCGAAATGACCGTGCTTTTACCACCACCGGTCATACCAACCAGCGCCGTCCGGGTCCCGATCGGAACCTCGAAGGTCGCATCCTTCAAGGCATAGTTGTCGTCATCAGTATAAGAAAACCAGACCTTCTCAAACCGAATGCCTTCCTTCAACTGCGGCCAGGAAACCGGGTTGACCGGTTCGGGCAAACGCGACTTCTCCGCCAGCAATGCGAAAATCCGCTTTGCGCCCGCAATCGCCTTCTGGATATTAGACATCTGCTCCGACGTGCGCCAGATTGGATCGAACGACCGCCAGATCAATATGATAAACATGCTGATCGTGCCAACCGTGATAATCCCCTGCTCTATCCACATCACGCCGAAAAAGAGCACCAGGCCGATCATGATATACTGAAAGAAAAAAACCGTGTTGAAAAACAGGATAACCGCCGTATTGACATACACGTCCTCCTTGAATTTCAATCGGTTGGCCCGGTTAATCCGGCTTCTGGCATAGGAACCGCGATGAAAAATCTGCACGATCGACATCCCGTGCAAAAATTCCGTCAAATTCGCGGTCACTTCCGCCATTTTCTTCCGAACTTCAAGAAAGCGCGGCGTCGTCTTTCGCTCAAAAATAAAGATGATGACCGACACGATCGGGACAATACAGAATAGTATCGAGGCCAGACGCCAGCTGTAATAAAACATCACCGCGAAAATACCAACGATGAGAATCAGATCACCAACCAGCAAGACCACCGTATTCGTAAACATCATCCGTAACGCCTCGGTATCCGATTCCACCCGTGCCATCAAACGCCCGACCGGATTACGATCAAAAAACGACACGTCCAGCGATAAAATATGATTGAACAGTCGCCGCTTGAGCGCAACCATGATATCCTGACCGATAACCTCCAGCCAAACCCGCTGAAAATACTGCAACACCAGCGTCACCAGTTGAATTAGCGCAATCGCCCCAACCGTCCAGAGCAGACCGTTAAAATCGCGACCCTTGATATCGACATCAAGGGCATGCTTCAGTAAAATCGGCCAATAAATTGAAAGAAGCGTCGCCGCAACCAATATGAATAGACAGCCCGACATACGCCATTTGTGTTCCCGAAGGAACGGAAGCAAACCGCGAAAGGCATCGCGCGAACGAATGTCCTTCTCTGCCGCCGTCTTCTCGTCTTCATAGAATTCTGCCGTCATAACTTGTTACCTTTCACAATTTCCGTTTCCTGTTGCCGTTCATGCGGCTCGACGGAAATAAAAAACCCGCCGAACCTGGTGGTCGCGGCGGGTTATAATAATCCTTGTGATATTTTTCACAATGGAGATATACCTCCCCCGCCACGGAATACACTGCTACCGAAGAGAGCATTGCACATGTAGATAATCGGAATCATTAAGTCCTTCCTCCGTGCGGTTAATGTTAAGAGATATAACTCATAATATTGGTCTACGGTCTATATCTTTCTCGGTTTCAAAAAATATATACTCTTTTTCGACACTGTCAATGATTATTTTAGTCCAATTCCAAAAGAATACCCCCCGCGCGATGTTTTCCCGGTCGTTTTCAGTTGACAGAATCGACCACTGACCCTTATTTGATAATATACCAACGGGCTCTGTGCCGCCGTCGGCACCTGCATAAAAATTGGATCCGATTCTGGCCATGTGATGATACTACTTTGCGAATCGGATTTTTCACGGGCGAATGATGAAATATTTTGAATAGAGAAAGGACGATGACATGCAATTAAAACCGATCAGCAGATCTGCGGCGATGTACATATTGGGCTTGGTTGCGCTGGCATTCATAACCGCCCATGGAGCGGAATCCCTGGCCGGGCACAAATCCCACGCCGAGATTCAATGCCACTCCATCATCCACAGCCGCCAACCACAACAACTCATGTCATCCTCTCCCCTCTCGGAACTTGACCGGCAACCACTGCCGATTGACGGACACACCCGGGCGGTGGAGCAGTCCCTGCACCCGGCCATTGCCGATGCCGGCAATGACACCCTCCTGCGCGCCTATGAATTTCATTCCACCGACCTGACCAACAGCGTCGTCTATTGGACCAGTTCGTCCGATAATGGCTCCAACTGGAGCTCGTGTTGCTATTATGATATCTATAATGCCACCTACCCCTCGGTTGATTTCTGGGGCAACGAATCTCACATGTACGGAACCCTGGTCCCACCGAATACCTGGGGCGGCGGTGGAACCATCGTCCTCATGGACTTCCCCGATCCCACCGACGAAATCACCTGGGGCGGAAGCTATTCAAACTGGACCGGTTATGGTTTCCGCAACATGAAAATGTGCGATATCGCCTCCGACAACAGCGCCCAGTCATGGAACTGGGGTCTTGTCTCACTCGTCATCAGCCGCAACTATCCGCCCGACCACATCTACACCGATATCCCCATGATTTTCTTCCAGATCGACGCCGCTGGCTACACCTTTATAAAATACCATCCCGAACTGGCAGGATGCAACAGCACCGCCGCCGCGATTGACCATGTAACTTCGCTGACCTATGCCGTCTATGACTGGTACAACAGCGATGACAACCAGTGGCAACTCATTGTTCGCCAGGATAATTTCGCCGATTGGGACGACAGCTCACACACCATGATTGAGGGCTTTCTCGATCCCGATCTTCATATCACCCAACCCGATGTGGCCGCCTATGACGACAATGTCCTGATTGTCGCCGCGGTATATAACGACGCCACCCCGACTGATTATGACATCATGTGCTGGTACGCCATCGCCGGTGACCCAATCGACCTCGATGACAATCCCGTCACGATCGCCGCTACCGGTGAGGCCGAAAATCACCCCCGCCTGGCGCACATCGACGGCGATCAGTTTGTCTGCACTTTTATCAAAAATAATATCCACTATGCCTCATATACCTGTGATGGCGGTCTGACCTGGACCGCTCCGCAACAAATTTCCCAGCCCGCCGAGACAATTCCCGCCGAATACCACACCGCCGATATCGCCAAAGGCGGCGCCATCGCCATCCACGAAGTCGATGCCTCCGGCGGCAATGTCGTACTCGGTCTGGACTATCCCGAACCGCTCGACTCCGATGGTGACACCGTCAGCGATGCTTGCGATAACTGCCCCGATGACGCCAATCCACCCCAAACCGACTCGGATACCGATGGCGTCGGCGACCTTTGCGACAATTGCCCAACCGATGCCAACTCCAATCAAAACGATAGTGATGCCGACGGAATCGGCGATGTCTGCGACAACTGCCCCAACGATCCCGACAATGACATCGATGGCGATGGTATCTGTGGCGATATAGATAATTGCCCGGACGATTATAACGACACGCAGACCGATGGCGACAGTGACAACATCGGTGATGCCTGCGACAATTGCCCGGCCGTCGCCAATACCGGCCAGGCGGATTATGATGGCGATGGTGACGGTGATGCCTGCGATGACGATGACGACGATGATTTAGTGCTCGACGTCGACGATAACTGTCCGCTCACCTATAACCCCGGACAGGAGGATTCCGACTTCGATGGTATCGGCGATGCCTGCGAATATACCTGCGGCGATCCCAACGACGATGACTTGGTCAATCTCCTGGACATCCTCTATCTGGTGGACTTTCTATACGGCATCGGCGCCCCCCCCTACCCCGTTATGGAAGCCGGTGACGCCAACGCCGATTATGCCGTTAACCTGTTGGACATCCTATATTTAATTGACTTCCTCTATGGCACCCCAAACGGTCCGGCGCCACTCTGCCCATAAAAAATATCAACATTCGGGCGGGGATGAAAATAATCATCTCCGCCCCTGGTTTTATTCCTTGACAGAATCTAACCTACTCCGTAAATTATAGTAGATAAGTATATCGTCATTAACTTCCGATTCAACAATGATAATAATGTGACGACCAAACCAATATAGGCGCAAAACCTTGCCGGTGCATAGGCGTCACGTCAAGCTTGGGCTCACTAAGTGACGCCTCCGGCACAATCCGCTAAGGAGGGGAAGCCATGAAACGAGCCCTGATCTTAATGGTTTTAGTCATTGTCGCGACTATATACAATCCCGTCAATGCACAGGATGGATATCTTTGCGGCGATGTCAACTTGGATCAGGCCGTCAATCTGCTTGACGCCCTGTATCTCATCGACAATATCTATTCACAGGGACCCGAACCGCCAATTATGATGCTGGCCGACGTCAATAACGACGGCGCCTTGAATCTGCTTGATATCCTCGCTTTTTTGGAAATCATCTATCTTGAAAATGGTGATTTTTATTGCGGCTTCCCTCATGAGGATTATCAAACCGACTGCCTGCCGGGCAAGGATTTTGGCGATGATACCATGTATGTCGTGGTCGAAGGCTATGATATCCACGTCCATCACGACAACGCCTTCTATGACTGCTGTCTCGGCTACTGGACCATCAACAGCTACGACCTGAACTACATCACCGTCTATCAATACGACAGCATCCCCGAGTGCGACTGCCTGTGCTATTTCAACCTGAAATCGACCATCCATGTCCAACTCGGCGGCGAATATGTCATCACGCTGATCGGCCTGGGCGGCGACACCGTCGGAGTCGACACCGCCCATATCGAAATCTTCCCGGTTGACCACCAGGAAAGCCAGGACGGTTGTCTGAGCTACGCCAAAGATGACCCGACCGACACCGTCTTTTTCGAAGTCGTCGGCAACGACCTCTACACCTATCACCGCAACGCCTATTATAACTGCGGCCTGGCCTACGTGGTCGATTATGAAATCTATGACTTCACCATCCGGGCGGCCGAAAGCGATACCGGCGAACCCGCCGACTGCATCTGCTATTTCAACCTCGAGTCGGTGTTGTATGATCTGGCCGACGGGGAGTATGATGTCACCCTGGTCAATGTCTATGGACAGGAAATCGCCTGGGAAACGATTGTCATCGACAATGAGCACGGACTGACCGGCTATCAACAAAGCGACTGCTTCGACTATCCCACCGGTACCATCGTCTACACCTATGATAACGGCACCTTGACACTCGAGCACCATGATGCCTTTTATAACTGCGTCGCGGAAATGCTGATGCAGTTTGAACAGGCCGGTGACACCTTGCGCTTCTTCGAGCGCAACATCTCGGAAGAGGCTGTATATTGTCTGTGTTATTTTGAACTGGATGCCACCGCTGATGGTATTGCACCGGGTGATTACATTGTCGAAGTCTGGTCGCAGGAGTATCCCGATATGCCCCTGATCCTCCTCGACCGCCGCATTTTGCAATTGGAGTAAACTACACCGAATAGGTAAAAAAGCGGCAGGACAATCGTCCTGCCGTTATTTTTTTGTGACAATTCCGGTCAATATGCACCTTACCTAAATTAATTTCCTGGTTGACAAAGGAATCCCACACCAATATACTAAATCTCATGGGTGACAAGAAAGGCCGCGTTTTCGCTTGTGCGATCACGATCAACGGACTGATGTAGGGTGTTCATCTTTGACTGGGACTCAACGCACCGGCATCCGCACATCAACCAAACATAACAGCAAAACAACCGGCCGACAAAAACCCTTTTCAGGAAAATTGTGTGGTGGCTGATCAAAACGACAAAAACAATGGAAAAACCCAACCCGATAATCAAAATCGAGACCCCCTCGGTATTATGGGCTGGACCATCGGCGGAAAATACAAGGTAAACCGACATATCGGTGGCGGCGGCTTCGGCGAGGTCTACGAGGGATACAACGTCAACCTCCCCGAACAACGACTCGTCTTGAAATTCTTCAAGCGCGTCCAGTCACGGGACAAATTCGCCAAGGAAGCAAAAATCCTGTGCCTCCTGGATCATCCCAACATCTGCCGCGTCATTGATTTTCTGCCCGATGAGGGCGCCCTGGTAATACCGTTTATCGAAGGCAAGGACGGCGGACAAATCCTCCGTAAATCGGGCCCCCTCCCCGAAGAACTATACCTTACCGTCGCCCGTGACCTTACCTCTGCCCTGGCCTTTGCTCACAAACAACGCGTCGCCCACCGCGACATCAAACCCGGCAACATCCTGATCGACAACAATAATCATGTCTACCTGATCGACTTCGGCATCGCCAAAGAAGTCGGAGAAGCCGCAACTCGCACCGCCTACCAGGCGCTGACCCCTCAATTCGCCGCCCCGGAAAGACAGGCCGGCGACCTGCAATACGACCCCTTTCTCAGCGATGTCTACGAACTGGGCGTGACCCTGTTCAACTTTGCTACCGACAATATGCCCTATCGCAATCCGGCCAATCCCAATCTGCGCGAGTGGGGAGGAATCAGTGCGGAAAACCTCTCCCCCGACCTGCTCAGGATTCTCCGTAAAGCCACCCATCCCGATCCGTCAGCACGCTATCAATCGGTCGATGAGATGGTGGAAGCATTTGCCGGCCTCAAGCAGGCCTATGGCGGGAAAAAAACCGGCAGGAAATGGCTCGCGCCGGTTATTGCCATGGTGATTATTGCCGTCGCCGTCGCCGCCTATCTCGGTCGCGAACAGATAACGGAACTCTTTGAGCAAACCACATCTCCGACTGCCACCGTCGCCCAATCACCACCCCCGGATACAACCCAATCCCAAAAATCTGAAAAGCCCGAAGATACCGTGACCACTCCTGTCACGCGGAAAGCAACGACCAAACCGCCGGCAACGTCAAAACCCGACCTGAAAAATAAAAAAACAGAAAACAATGCGACCGTGAAACGGGAAACCACACCACCCGCCGAGCAACCGAAGGAAGAAAAACCTGAACCGTCGCCACAACCGACCGAAACCGCACTCAAGGTCAATGTCATTCCGGGCGATGGCGCCGATCTCAGAATCGACGGCCAGGGCTTTTCTCAGGGTCAATTTAATAATATCAAACCCGGACGGCATACCGTGGCGGTGTTCCACCGGGAATATCCCGTCTACCGTGATGAATTCACCGTCTCCGACGATACCGCCATTATCTCCTTTGACCTCAATCGCGAATTCGCCGCAACCCCGCTGGTTGACCTGAAACTGGTCCTGATGCCGGCCACCGAATCATATAATCTGTCGTTTGCACTGAATGGTCGCACCCGCGAGTATGACGATTTCTCCAATATCGTACTAAAACGCCTGGCGGGAGAATGGCAAATCGAACTTGGCCTGGATGCAAAACCAGGTCTTGAAAGCCCGCGCGCTGTGATCGACTCCTGTGTGACTTTCCCCTTTGGAGGCGGGCCACGCCTGGCTGTTTCCGGGAAATCGGGAGTTATGGATTTTGGCGTGTTTACGAGAGAGGGAATCACCACGATTCCGTTGATCGTCTTCTGGTCTGAAAAGTAAGAACAGACATACAAAAACATCACTAACACAGGGAGGTTGCATGAGAAGTGGATCCCTTCTATACCGGACTCTCGCCCTGGTGGTACTGACCGCGTTCTTGCAGTCAATTCTGCTTACGGGCATCGGTCTGGCTCAATCGTCGGGATGTGATTTCGATCCCGAAAAACCGTCAATCGACCATGCCCGCATGAGCTTCAAAATGCTCAACTACCGTTGCGCCGAAGAGGAACTCAATGTCCTGCTGGCAAAGGAAACGGTTGACATCGAAGACAAGGCCAACGCCCATGTCCTGCTGGCATCGGTCTACTACGCCATGCTCAAGGACAACGACGAAAAACGAAACCGCGTCACCGGCGAGTTCGTTAAGGCCTTCAAGGCTTATCGCGAATGGCGCGGTGAACTGGATATCAAATCCAGCGACTTTTTGGACTTGATGGAGGCCGCCAAGGAACAGGTTGACCGGGAAACCCTGGAGCAGGCGATCGAGCCGGAACCCGATTCCGCCGACACCGTCGCTCCGGTCTATATCCCCACCACCACCAAAGACAAAAAGCCGTGGTACAAACAGTGGTGGGCCATCGGAGCCGGAGTCGGCGTGGTTGTGATTGGCGCCGTTGCCCTGGCCGGAGGAGGCGGTGATGATGACGGTGGCGGGACCGTCGACACCCTGCCATATTTCCCCGGCACACCGGATTAAGACAATGTGTCCGGTAGCAACCGGTAAGACGAGTAACAAACCTGACAGGTCACTAAAGGAGCAGTACCATGAAAAAAGCGATAAATAAAATATTTCTGATAATGCTGATAATGGGCATTATGTCATCTCTGGCACTTGCCGACGGTGCCCCCAGCACCATCCTGTACCAGGGGCGCCTGACACAGGCCAACGGCGACCCCATCACAACTGAAACCGCGATTTCATTTAAAATTTATCCCACCAGTGATGGTGTCAGTCCGCTGTTTACCAAAGATACCAGCCTGATACCCGATGGAAATGGGGTTTTTACTGTGGAACTTGGCCCGCTTAATATCACGAGTCACCTCCAGGGTACAGCCCGCTATCTCGGAATTACGGTCGAGGATGACCCGGAAATGATACCCCGACAGGTATTAACATCGGTCCCCTATGCCGTCTCCGCCGAAAACGCGCAGAATATCTCCGATAATTCCGTTACCACCGGCAAAATAGTGAATGGAGCGATTGTCAATGCGGATATCAGCAACTCCGCCGCCATCGCAACCTCAAAAATCAGCGGCACCGCCGTTAATCTGTCTGCCACACAAACTATATCGGGCGGCAAAACGTTCAGCAATTACGCCTACTTCAATGACAGCACTATGCGCGTAACCAGCTCTGGCATTCGCATCGGCCGCGCTTCCGCGCCATCAACTTCATATCTGCTCAGTGCCTACCGCAATTACAACACCACCAGTAGCCGCTATGGCATTTATTCGAGTATGACCAACAGCAGTACTGGTAATTTGTATGGTCTTTATGGTCGCGCAGAAAGTAGTACCGCGGGTAGCGGCGGAAATGCCTATGGTGTAAATGCTACTTCCGTATCCGATGGCTCCAGTCGCTATGGAATTTATTCCTACGCCGGAGGGAAAAACCTTAGCGTTGCCACCGGCACTTCCTATGGTATCTACGCCAGCGGTTATGACGGCGCAACCGCCTATGGCATCTACGCCTATGGCGGATCGGCCACCACTAATTGGGCCGGGTATTTTTCAGGAAATGTCCACGCCACCGGATCCTATACCTCAGGCAAAAGCGGAACCGTTATCGATCACCCCCTCGACCCGCAAAACAAATACCTGGCACACAGCTCAATCCAGTCGCCCGACCTGATAAATGTCTATAACGGCAATGTCGTCACCGACGCCAATGGCGATGCATTGGTTGAACTTCCCGATTACTTCGATGCTTTGAATGAAAACTTCCGCTATCAATTAACCGTCATCGGTGAGTTCGCCCAAGCCATCATTGCCGAAGAAATCAGCAATAACCGCTTCATGATTAAAACCGACAAATCCGATGTCAAAGTATCCTGGCAGGTCACCGGTACCCGCAAGGACGCCTATGCCAAAGCCAATCCTTCCACCGTCGAATATGAAAAACCGGCCAATGAGAAGGGATTCTATATGCATCCTCAGGCCTACGGTTTTGGCGAAGAAATGTATTTTGACTATGACAAAATCAAACGCGTGGACCAACAACAGGCGGAGAAAAATATCAGATAACCCCAATTATCTGAGTTTTCCTTACAAGGAGGCCAATTATGAAATATAAAATAATATCGGCACTCATATTCTGCCTGTTACTGATAGCATCGCAAACACTCGGTCAGGCCGGTAGCACTAATTACTTGCTGACTAATGGTGCGCCCGCGGGCGGTGGCGGGAGTAGTGGTTCCACCAATGCTCTCGTAACTGGATCATTCGGATGCGGGCCAATGGCCGTCAGTTCATCAACCACTTATATGATGAACGGCGGATTCATTGCATCCATCCCAACTGGCGATGTCTTCTTTGTTGAATATGGGTTTGCCTATCATGATACCGTTGCTATTCAGAATCATACCCTGACCGTTGCCTATGGCAACGAAACCGGAGCCGTCAATGGCGCGTTCTTCTACCGCCCGCGTGGCGGTCACGACTATGCCGAAGTTGGCATGCTCTCCCCCGGTGCCAATGAACTCACCATAGGTCTCGATGCCAACACCTTGACATCCCGGGGACTTGATTATTTCATGGTAATCATCGATGAAGGCTCCGGCTATACCAGACACATCGGCAATGATATCGACCCCTGCGTCTTCATCACCCAGATGACCAACGCCACCGGTCAGCGGCCCGCCGCCATGCCCGATGCTCAGTACCGCATTATCGGCGTCCCGATCGACATCATCGGTAACCGCTCCGCCCTGACCGTCTTCGGTGATGATCTCGGCGACACCAATTCCCGCTTCTGGCGTATGGCCCGGTACGACGACGGCGAAGCCAACGATCTCCAGCACTACCCCAACCTCGACGAGATCATACCGGAACGGGGATACTGGCTCATTGCCCGTAACGGTATCCGCTACGGTTCAGCGGGATATTCCATGCAACCCAATTTCGTTCACGATGACATCCTGTACTACCGCACCGAGGTACTGCAAACCGGCTGGAACATGATCGCCAATCCCCTGCCCTTCACCGTAGCATGGGATGCGGTATTGGTCGAGGACGACGGCGTGGTCCAGGTCGGTCATCCCCTCGACGCCATTAACGACTATGTTTATTATTACGGCGGCGCGGGGTATACCGAAGTCGATGGTATCCCATCCTGGGAGGGCTTCTATCTCTATGTCAACAAGGCCAATATTAGACTGGCATTTCCCTTCGAGGAATATGTCACTAAAAAGAGCCTGACCAAACCGATTTCAGAACCATTTACCCTCGATAATTGGCATCTCGATGTCACCATGACCTCCGGCAACCATGTCGACCGCCTCAATTCACTCGGCGTTAAGGCCGATGCCATGCCCGGGCGCGACTTCTACGATTACGCTGAACCGCCCCCGGCACCCGGCGATCCCCATCTGGCGTTCGTCCTGCCCGACGAAGACAATCTGTTCTGCTCCGATTTTCGCCCCCGCCCGGATGGCGGCGCAATCTGGAATCTGACCTTCTCATCAGTGCCGAATCGTACCCTTCGCGTCGAAAACCTGGACCGACTGCCTGTTGACCTCGAAGCCTGGCTGGTCATGAACAATGGCTCAAAAGTCCTGCTCGAAAACGGCGCGACCGTGTCAGTCCCCAATCAGGTCACTTCCGCGCAGATCATCGTCGGCGACCAGGCCTATTTAAGCGGCGAACACGGCGCCCTGCTCCCGCAGGATTTCACCCTCTACCAGAACTATCCCAACCCCTTCAACCCGACCACGATTATCCGTTTCGCCCTGCCGCAACCGTCGCAGGTCAGCCTGGATATCTATAATATCCTCGGGCGCAAGGTCGTCACCCTGATCGACCAGCCCCTCCAAACCGGGTATCACACCATTACCTGGGACGGATACGATGCTGATGGAAAATCGGCGGCCAGCGGAATCTATTTCTACCGCGTCACCACCAATCACCATGTCGAACAGAAAAAGATGGTCTTGCTTAAATAACTGGACAATTTAGACCCACAGCCGCCCGAACCTAACCGTTCGGGCGGTTTTTTTGTCTTGCACAATTCGCCCCTGACCGCGATATTATATATGGCAGGCACAGAAGGACGTGTGCCCTGCGTCGTATGTGAAACGCGCCCAAACCCATTGGGTCATGAGGGAGTTTCACCGCCAAACTGAGGGAGGCCGCTACCGGCCTCCCGTTTTTTTTGACAAATCAAATTCGGCATCAACAGCAATAATAACATCCGGGCCGGAACATTGCTCATTCGATAAAAATGTGCTATGTTATTTCAAAAGTGACATTTGACAATACAATGACGGAAAACAAAAACAAACCGACCCTTAACGCCGCAATCATCAAACAAACCGCCCGCGAACTGGGCGCCGACACGGTTGGTATTGCGCCCACCGCTCCGGTCAAAAACCGCCAGCGCTTCCTCGACTGGCTGGCCGATGGATTTGCAGGCGAGATGACTTATCTGGAAAAATATCAGGACCAGCGCTTCGCCCCCGAAAAACTAATCCCCGGCGCGCGTTCCGTCATCGTGGTCGGCGTCAACTACCGCCCGGTAAAAGACCGACCCGAACCAAATAACGTCCCCTACCGCGTTGCCCGTTATGCCGAGGGCGAGGATTACCACCGCGTCCTGCGCCGCCTGCTCAAACGCTTGCGAACCAGCCTTCGATTGAACACCCCCGACCTGGCCGGACGAATCTGCGTCGATACCGCCCCCTTCATGGATAAATACTGGGCGAACATGGCCGGGCTTGGCTGGCAGGGCAAACATACCAATCTGGTCTCACGCGAATTCGGAAACTGGCTGGTCATCGGAAGCCTGATTATTGACCGCCGGGTCGACCACTATGACCACCCCCATCCCGACCATTGCGGCACCTGTCGGCGTTGCCTCGACATCTGCCCTACCAATGCCTTTCCCGAACCGTACCGCCTCGATGCCACCCGATGTATCAGCTACTGGACCATCGAATCCCACCAGGACCGCATTCCCGATGACATCGCCGCCGCCATGAACAACGAAGTCTTCGGTTGTGATCGTTGCCTGGCAGTCTGTCCCTTCAATCGCTTTTGCCCCCCCGGGCGTGAACCCGCGCTCCAGCGTCAGGAATCGGTAAAACTGATCGAATCCGGCGAGGTGCTTCAATTAACCGAAGCGCAGTTCAATGACAAACTCTCCCGCACCATGATCAAACGCGCCCGCCTGAGCGGCATGGTGCGAAACCTGAAAGCCGTCGGCTCCCGATCTGAAAACAACCGGAATCCCGACCGGGATAAATAGCTATTAGCTACCGCAAGACGCCCGGAATCAGCATCCAGCATAATCGCCAGCCGTCTTCCACTGCTTCAAGACACATCAGTCCTGAGTTGCGCACCGCGACTACCCCTGCCCCGGCATCCCCGGTAACCAGTATCGACGTCAACCGATCCATATGCGGAAGATGTCCCACCAGCATCACATCGGTGTGCATGTCGCATATACGTTGCGTCCAGATAGCCGGATCATCCATCGGCGCCAGGCCGTCAACGGCCTCAAGTTCCGCCGTGGGCGCCGCCTCCTGCGCGAACAGCTCGGCCGTCTGGCGGGCCCGTGTCTTGCCGCTATGATAAATACGACTGACATTCACATCCAGATGCTCCGCGACAAACCGCGCCACCTGTTTCGTCGCGACCCGGCCCGCTTCCGAAACCACCCGGTCCGATCCGTCTTCCAGATCAACGGCACGGGCATGTTGCATTAAACAAACCTTCATGGCATTTCCTCATGGATAATTATAACCATAGTATGAATCCTTCATGACGCCATTTCAAGCACTATCTGTTTCGGCCCGGCAACATATTATATGAGACGCCGTAAATTAACTGCAAAGACACTTGTGTTTGGCGACAGCCAATCATAATATACGGTGTCATGATAAGGAACTGCAATGAGTGAAACATGGCTTCAGGCCAGACGACTCTGCCGCTACTATATTCGCGGCCCGCAGGAGGTGCGAGCGGTCGATGGCGTCGACCTGACTATCGCCCGCGGCGACTTCCTCGGCATCGTCGGTGCCTCCGGTTCCGGTAAATCAACCCTGTTAAACCTGCTCGCCGGGCTTGACACCCCCACCTCCGGTGAAATCCGCTTTGAAAATACCCCGCTCGGATCGCTTTCCCGGCAGGAATTAGCCGCCTATCGCGCCCACAAAGTCGGAATGATCTTCCAGTCCTTCAACCTGATTCAGCATCACACCGCCCTGAAAAACGTCGAGCTGTCCCTGCTGTTCAACCATACCCCGCATCGTGAACGGAAACAGCTCGCGGAGGAAACTCTGGTTCGTCTCGGACTGGCTGACCGCATGCACCATCGCCCCGCCGATCTGTCCGGGGGCGAACAACAGCGCGTTGCCATTGCCCGGGCTTTGGTTAAAAAGCCGGAGATTCTCTTTGCCGATGAACCGACCGGCAACCTTGATGGCGATAACACCAATCAAATCGCCAAACTGCTCTCGGAATTGAACCAAAACAACCTGACCATTGTCATGGTCACCCATGATCTCGAACTGGCCCGGCAATGCACCCGCCGGAATGTCAATATGCACTACGGAAAACTACAAAACGACGATCCGACCGAAATCTCACCGGGGGTGAAACCGTGACCTTTCGTGATTTCATCGCCGTCTCCACCGGAAATCTCTGGCGCATGAAACTGCGCGCCGTCCTGACCGTGGCCGGGGTCGTCATTGCCATCGCCGCCTTCATCGCCATCATGTCATACGGCGTTGGCCTGCAACAAAACATCACCAAACAATATGAAAAACTCGGCCTGGTCAATACCATGATGGTGTACCCTCCCCGTTCTGATCAAAAACTCGACACCTCCATAACCGCCGTCATTAATCCGGAAATGGTCGAACAGTTGGCCGCCATCCCCGGCGTGCGCCTGGCATACCCCTTCAACGAATTCAGCGTTACCATTGCCACCGCCGACACTTCCATTGAAACCAAAGCCCAGGCCCTCTCGACCACGGCCCTGAAAACTCCCGCTTTTTCCGATCTGGCCGCAGGTGATATTTTCCGGGATGACAGCGCCAAATGCGTCCTGGTCACCGAAGCCATGCTGACCGAATTGGACCGCCAATCACCCGACTCCCTGCTTGGCGAAACCCTGATCGTCTCAATTGAGGTCGCCAGCCTCGACAGCGCCATCGCCCGCGTCCCGCAAAGTCTGCTGGAAAATATCCACGAACGCGCCGCCGATGTCCATATGGATTCCCTGAAAAACCAGGATTATCTGAAACGCCTGGTAAAAAACGAATTAAAAATCTCCATGTCGGGATTTATTGACGGTCTAATCAATGCCCGTCACAACGTCAGTGACACCCTCGTCATCAGCGGCGTCTTAAAAGGTAGATATGGCGGGCCGCTTCGCCTTAAACCACTCATCATCCCGATTACTGTCGGACGAACCTTTGCCACTGCGGGATACAGCGGCGACCCGGTCGATATGCTGGGAGCGCTATACGACGGAAGCATTTTCAACCAGCCGGATGATTCCACTCGCACCTTCCCCAAACTGACCCTGGAACTTGATCCCCATCATACCTATGAACCGATTCGAGATTCCATTGAGACCCTCGGCTTCCAAACCTTCAGCTTCGCCGAACAACTCAAAGAAATCAGGCGCTTCTTCATATATTTCGACCTCGGGCTGGCCGTCGTCGGTCTGATCGCCCTGCTCACCGCCGCCCTTGGGATCGTCAATACGATGGTGATGTCAATCGTCGAACGCACCCGCGAAATCGGCGTCCTCAAATCGCTGGGTGCGGCAGAACGTGACATTCGCATTCTTTTTCTGGTCGAATCAGGTCTGATCGGAATCATCGGCGCCGTCATCGGTATTTTCGGGGGATGGGCCATCTCGCGGATTGCGTCCATCATCGCCCGCACCATCATGGAGCGCGAAGGACTCCCGCCTATGGAGTTGTTTGCCCTGCCGGTCTGGTTGATCCTCACCGCATTGGCTTTTGCCCTGGCAGTCAGTCTCGCCGCCGGCTACTATCCCGCCTCACGGGCCGCCCGCGTCGATCCCGTCAAAGCCCTGCGCGGAGAATAATCGCAACAACATCGACCATATCACACCAATTTCTATCATTGACAAAATTTGTCAAGGCCCTATATTGTACGTAAGCAAAGCGACTCTTTCGATTAACAGAATAAAACTGCCTGGTAATCAAAACACAAATCAGGAGGGACCTGAATGACCTTTAACAAGGCCATAACCATTGTTGGGCTCATTTTATTTATTCCCGTCACCGCATTCACCGCAACGACAATTCATGTTCCGGGAGATTCCGCCACCATTCAGCTTGGTATCGATGGCGCTCTCAGCGGTGATACTGTGCTGGTCGCCGCCGGCACTTACACCGGTGAAGGCAATCGCGATCTGGAATTCTTCGGCAAATGCATCGAATTGCGCTCGGAATCCGGTCCCGAGCTGACTATTATCGACTGCGAAGCCGGCGAATCGGATCCCCATCGGGGATTCTACCTCCACGAAGACGAGGATGCCTCGACCGTTATCAACGGCTTCACCATCACCAATGCCTACGACAATTACGGCGCGGTCTATATCGCCGAAGCCTCACCCACCATTCTAAATTGCATCATCACCGACAACGATTGCAACGGCATCTTGCTTAATCCCGGTTACGGCACCGGTCACCACGCGATTATCGACAGTTGTATTGTGTCCTATAACTCGGATCATGGTATCGAGGTCTGGACCGGCGGCACCATACGAAATACTTATTTGCTCTATAATGACAACAATGGCGCCTCATCCATCGGCCCCAATGACTTCCACATCTCATACTGCTTTGCAAAGGGCAACGGCAATAACGGCATCTTCTTCGCCGATGCCGGCTTTGGCGTCAACGATATCACCAATTGCACCTGCGTCGATAACGGCACCGGAATTTATTTCGACGTCGAACTTCCGAAAAACGAAAAATCTGACCGCACCACTGACGTTTCCAATTGCATCACAGCCTATAATCATGATGATGGCTTTGTCTATTTGGGGTGGGGTACCGTTACCTGCTGTAATTCCTATGGTAACGTCAATGACGATTGGTTCAGCTACGACGGCCCGTATGCCGGGGATGAAAATGGCAACCTGTCGCTCAATCCCCTCTTCTGCGATACCGCCTCCGGCAATTATTTTATAGATGTCTTGTCACCCTGTGCGCCAACGTCACCACTCAACGCCTGCGGCACCGTGATCGGAATGTACGGACCGACATGCGCCAATGCCGTCGATACCGATGCCGATGGCATCGCCGATGAAATCGACAACTGCCCGGAGGCTTTCAATCCCGAACAGGAAGACTATGACGACGATGGCATCGGCGACAGTTGCGACGTCCTTCCCCGCTCGTGGTATGTCAACACCGAGGGAACCGGCGACGCCCCCACTATCCAGGCCGCAATCGATCTGGCCTTGACCGAGGATACCATCCTGGTTGCCGCGGGAATGTATACCGGCGACGGCAACCGCGATCTCGATTTCGGCGGCAAAAACGTCCTGGTTATCGCCGAGAGCGGGCCGGATGTCACCACCATCGACTGCGAGGGCTCCGACCCCGATCAACACCGGGCTTTTTATCTGCATGGCAGCGAGGATTCCACCGCCGTCATCGACGGTTTCTCCATCACCGGTGCCTACTGGGATGACGGCTCGTATATCGGTCGCGCCGCCATCTATCTGGAAGATGCGGGCGTTACCATCCGTAATTGCTACATTAACAATAACAGCCAGTCCGCCATTGAGGGATTTGTCAGCGATGCTCATCTGAACGTCTACGACTGCCGCATTGAGTTTAATGGACATTTCGGAATCTCGGCCGAGTATCTGACAGTCACGGTTTCCAATTGCATCATCGGCGTCAACGGCAATGTTGGCATCCTGTCAGGTTATGATGGTCTTTTTACTGTCACCGAAACGATTTTCTACGGCCACCCCTACGATGCTACAGTATTCTTCGCTCCCACCGAGTTTCATTTAACCAATTGCACCTTCTATGGTAACGGCACCGGCCTGTACTTCGAATGGACTCCTCCCAAAACCGATCAAGCCGACTCGCGCGCCACCTCAACCGTCAATAATTGCATCTCTGCCTTCAATGCCGAATATGGCTTCCGTAATGAATTCGGATATTCAGATTATGAATTCAACTGCAGTAATGCCTATGGTAACGGGACCGAAGACTGGGTCAATGTCCCCTTCGGCCACGGCGATGCCAACGGCAATCTCTCGCTCGATCCCTTGTTCTGCGATTCCACCTTTATCGACTTTCACCTCGACGCCCTCTCCCCCTGTGCCCCCGACCATCCGTTGAATTCGTGCCAGGCCCTGATCGGCGCCCTGGAGGTCAACTGCAACCAGCAAATTGATACCGATAGCGATGGCATCGCGGATGTGATGGACAACTGCCCCGAAGTGTACAACCCGGGACAGGAAGACACCGATGGCGACGGCATCGGCAACGCCTGCGACATGCCGCGGGTTTGGTACGTGAAGGCCGACGGGAGTGGCGACGTGCCCACCATCCAGGATGGAATCGACGCCGCCGCCGCCTTTGATACCGTCCTGGTGGCCGCCGGCACCTATACCGGCCCGGGCAATCGGGAACTTGATCTTCTCGGCAAACAAATCGTGGTACGCTCCGAATCCGGCCCGACCCAGACCATTATCGACTGCGAAGCCGGCCCCATGACCCCCCGTCTCGGCGTCGCTTTCCGAGGAGGCGAAACCCAACTGACCGTCTTCGAGGGCTTTATCATTACTAACGCCTACTCCGAAACGACCTCCGACAGCGCCGGTATTTTCTGCAAAAATGGCAACCCCACCCTCCGTAACTGCATTGTCACCGGCAACACCGGCAACGGGGTGCTTTGTACCGACGGTGGCAATCCCCGCCTGTATAATTGTACCATCTCATCCAACAGCGCTCACGGCCTGCGCGTCAAATTCGCATCATCAACCGCCCGCCCGGAATTGTATAACTGCAATGTCCTGTACAACGATAGTAACGGCGTGCATATGACCTGGGAGGTCAATGCTGTCATCTGTAGCACCTTGATTCGTGGTAATACCGGTGCCGGTATCTACTACGCGGCATTTGCTCCGGGTAGCCTTCTGGTACATAATAATACCATCGTCGAAAATCAAACCGGCATGATATATGATTACGAACCCCCTAAAGGAACCATAACCGAAAAAGCACCTTTCTCATCATATATTACCGCCAACATCTTCGCCTTTAACCAGGAGTACGGATATTACTATTCCTTTATCACCAATGCCGAGTTTGCCTGCAATAATGCCTACGGCAACCCCGCCGGTGATTATGGCTACGATGCCCCCGGCACCGACAACATCTCATTAGATCCCCTCTTCTGCAATCGCCCGATAGGTAATTTTCAAATCGACCATGCCTCCCCCTGCGCACCCAACAATAATAATTGCAATACCCTGATCGGCGCCTACCTGCCCGGGTGTTCGTCGTCGTATATCTGTGGCGATGCCAACCGCGACTATAATATCAACCTGCTCGACATCCTCTACCTGATCGATTACATCTATGGTAGCCCCCCGGGACCTACCCCCGATCCGCCCGAATCCGGTGATGCCAATGGCGATGATGAAATCAACCTGCTCGACATCCTGTATCTTATCGACTATATCTACGGCGATCCGGCCGGGCCGCCGCCAATATGTGAATAAGCAAAAACAAAATGGGACAGCCCTCCGGCTGTCCCGCCTTTTTATCACGTCGCCACCTGCCTGGCGGTTTTTGTCAATCGGTTGAATCAAACAGGTTGGGCTGATAACTTGCCCAGGTGTGGGGATCAATCCGGTGCTTGTATTTGTAGCGACAGTCACCGTCTTTACAGGTGTGGGGGCGCACCCGCCCGAAATACTGAAACGCCTTGCCGCAAACCTCACAGGTTGCGGTCTTCCAATCCAGCTTCGGCAATGTAATCTTATCTTCCGTTCGAGCCATCTGTAGTACTATCCTGCTTTAGAAGTGCGGCCAAGATAGCAGATTCGCCACGGATAGGCAATCACAATTTCAAGAAATCGGGTTTGGATAAGTGGCAAGGCCTTCAATAGCCTTGGTAGTCAGGCGCGATTGCCGGATGATCTCCGCGATCAGCGTATACCGTCCGAATGACGGCATAAAATAGACCCCTGCCACCAGTGGCTTGACTTGCTCCAGAAACCTTACTGTAAGCTCGACACTGACTTCGGTCGCGTCCTCGCCGGCGACCCGAAGCTTTTCCCTGACCCGATCCGGCACAATAATTCCCGGAACCTCATGGTGAAGAAAATTGGCATGACGATAACTCAGAAGCGGTAGAACCCCCGCCATTATCTTCACCTCCGTATCACCGACCGCATCCAGAAATCGCTCCAGCGCCTCCTTTTCATACACCGGTTGCGTCATGGCAAAGGCGGGAGATAACGCTTCCTTGCGACGAAACCGCTCGATCTCATGTGCCGGATCATCAACCACTGGATTGACCGCCACCCCGGCGGTGAGTGCCGTCGGCGTGCCGATCGAATTCCCTGCGGTATCTTCCCCGCGATTTAGCGCTTCGATCACTTGTAACAGGCCGATCGAGTCGACATCGTATACCGAGGTGATATTGGGATAACTGCCGCTTTGCACCGGATCACCGGTCAGGGCCAGGATATTGGTAATGCCCAGTGCATGGGCGCCCAGAAGATCGGACTGAAGACCCATCAGGTTGCGGTCGCGACAGGTCATATGCAAGATAACCTCAAGATCGGTTTGTTGCACAATCAATGCGGCCGCCGCCAGCGCTCCCATCCGAACCCGCGCCATTGGCGAATCGGCGACATTGACCGCATCGACCCCCAGATCTTCCAGCATGCCCGCCGCCTTCAATATCTTGTCGGGATTGGAACCGCGCGGGGGATCGATCTCAACCGATACAACCAGACGTTCCTCGAGCGCCCGCGAAAAACCTGACCGATCAACGGTAATACGATGGAATCCCTCACGCCCACCGACCTCGTCCGCCGGGAACAGGGAATCCCGGTCAGCATCAATCAAATCTCTTTTTTTTTGACCAGCCCGACCAACGCCTTTATATGCTCCGGGGTGGTACCACAACAACCACCCAGCAATCGAACATCCAGCGTCAGGAATTGCTCCGATGTCTCCGCGAAGTAATCCGGCGAAACATGGTAGATATATCGCCCCTCAACATACTTGGGTAAACTGGCATTGGGTTGCACCGCCAGCGGTAACATTGTTTCGGCACGTATCCGCTCCATCACCGCAATCAGCGGTTGTGGGCCGACTGAGCAATTGGCGCCAATCAGGTCAATCTCACATTCCGACAACCGACGAGCGCATTCCTCAGGAGTATAACCGACCGGTGTTACGCCATCGACCGTAAAGGTCATCTGCGCCACGATGGGAAAATCGGTTAAATCGCGAACCGCCTCCACCGCCAGAAGGATTTCATTGATATCATAGAAAGTCTCAAGAACAAACAGGTCAACCCCACCCGCAAGCAATCCCTCGGCCTGCTCCGTAAAAGCCGCCTTGATCTCGACGGCCCCGATCTTGCCCGGCGGATAAAGGCGCTGGCCGGTGGGACCGATCGAGCCGGCAATATAAACCTCCCGGCCCATCTCATCGCAGGCATGACGCGCCAATTGCGCCCCGACTCGATTAATCTCAAGAACCTGATCCTGAAAACCGTGCCCTTGCAAACGATAGCGATTGGCTCCGAACGTATTGGTCTCGATGACATCGGCGCCGGCCTCGATATACTCCCGGTGAATACCCTTGACAATATCCGGCTGGGTCAGGCAAAGACTGTCCAGCGACGTCTCATAACTGACACCACGATCATGCAGGCGGGTCCCCATCGCCCCGTCGCAAACCAGAACCCGTTGCGTAATTTCATCCCGAAACGGATGTTGCATCCAAAACTCCGCTTAATTCGCGGCGAACCTCCCGCACCGCATCAACCATTACCGTCAGCTTGGCTCTGGTTTCCTCCTGCGTCCGGGTTTTCAGACCGCAATCCGGACCGATATACACCTTCTCCGGCGGAAATGCCTTGAGGGCCTTGTAAATCCTCTGCTTAACCTGTTCTCTGGTCTCAATCTTGTGGCTGTGGATATCGATCACCCCCACCGCGATCTCCTTGGTAAACGGTGGCGAAGAAAATACGTCGATATTTGAAAAATCGGAATTGGCAAATTCCAGGTCTAACTGGTCGACCGGCAAATCCAACAGACGCGGATAAATCGGCGCGAAATTACCGTAGCAGATATGGCTGATTGTCTTCGCGCTTATCCCCGATGTTACCACTGTCATCGCCTCGATCGCCAGGTCGAGCTCCGCCGGACGAGTCGAGATGGCCGGTTCGTCGATCTGAATGTACTGCGCACCGGCCTCCTGCAAATCGCGGACTTCCGCCGCGATCACTTCGGCCATGGCTATTATCAACGCCTTCCGATCCCGGTAATACTTGTTAAACGACCAGTCACACATGGTGTATGGGCCGGTGAGCATCCCCTTGACCGGTTTTTTTGTCAGCGACTGGGCATACGAAAACATCTCCACTGTAATCGGGTGCGGCCGGCTTATTTCTCCCACCACGATCGGCTTGCGATAATAGCGATTACCATATGAACGAACCGGCGATGAAATCTCGAATCCCTCCAGATGTTCCGCGAAATAGGTCGCCATGTCGCCGCGTTCCATCTCACCGTGCACCAGGATATCAAGCCCGACTTCTTCCTGCAGGGCAATCACCTCCGCCGTGGCCTTTCTTTCCAGCTCATGCAGGGTATCGTAATCGATATCCCCGCGCGCAAACTGCCGCCGCGCCTTATGCAAATAGCCCGGCTTGGGAAATGAACCGACCGTGGTCGTCAGTAGTCTTATCCGCTCTTTACTTGCCATTTGTACTTACCTGTTGTTCGGCGGCAAGCTTGGTCAGATGCCGCATTTTTGCAAGGGCATAATCACGGGGCAGAAACTCCAATCCGCAGGACGTCGTCAAAACAATTTCCCTCGGACCGGTCCGCTCCTCCAACCATGCCAGTCGCGCCAAAACTTCATCGGCCTCTTCAAGCATTATATTGCGGGCATCAACAAGCCCCGCATGCAAATCAAATCGATTGAGATTCGGCAGATTTTCCATCTCTTCAGGATGACTGACCAGATCCAGCGCCAAAAAATCAACCGGAAACTCACCCAGGCGGGCCGCAATCTCTTGCAACGACTCAAAATAAAAGGCCACCCCCCCGTGTATCTCAATCCCGTCAAAGATCGCCGGTAGCAGTTTTATCAATAAATCAACGTTCTCCGGATGCGCCGGAAGACCCGGTTCGTCAAGCTGAAGATACTGCACCCCCCGCTTCCGAAGAGTCAGGGCTTCCTCATGAATGACCCCGGCCACCGCGGTTGCCAGACGCTCAAAATCACCATAATGATAATCATCGCAAAAAAGCGCAAAGGTCACCGGACCGCACAACACCGCCTTGGTTTCCTTATTTGGTTTCATTTCACTGTACAACGGACTGCCGGCTACAATCGCCTTGCTCCGGCTGATCTCACCGGTAATCTGCGGACGCCGAAAATAAACATTGTTGTCGAAAAAACGTCGCAATCCCCCCGGTGAGACATTCTCCAGCGCGTCGCAGTACGGCGAAAACAAATCCAGCCAGCTGATCTGCCCGTCAGTAACGATATCCAGACCGGCCTGGATCTGATCATTTACCGTCCGCTCAAAAGTCTGGCGCAACACCGACTCGTATTCCTCCTGATCAATCCTGCCGCCCTCCAGGCGATTGATCGCCGTGCGAAGATTGATCCGTGATTTTCGGTAATCAATCTTGGGATAATTGCCGCATATGGTGGTTTTCATGATGTAACTTTCTTTTCAATTGTATGTCCCCTTTCATAAGATATCGTCATCCTGATCCAAAATTCAAGAGGTATTTTCCAAGGCGAATTATACTGCGAACCAACTGCCGGAAAAGCCCTGAAGGACTACCGGAACATCGGCGGATTTCTCATGTTATAAATAAAACACACCGGCTGTGATAATGATTACGGTTGCATTAGGAGAACAACTGTGTTATTTTTTCAAAAATCATTCAACGACCAATCGCGGAGGATAATCATATGAGTAAGGATATCAACAAGGTCCTGCGGAAACTCGAGTACGGCGTGTATGTCGTCACCATGGGCAAGGGTACTGACGGTAACGCCTTCACCGCCAGCTGGCTGACTCAGGTCGGTTCGGAACCGCCGATGGTGGCGCTGGCGATTCACAATAAACACCAGTCCGCCCGGCTGATCAAGGATGCCGGTGCCTTTGCCGTTAACCTGATTGCCGAAGGACAGGATGACTACGCCAAAGTGTACTACGGACCGGCCGAATCAGGGTACCGCAAACTGGAATCGGCAACTGTCACCGACGCCCCCGGTACCGGCTCACCGATTCTTGGCGGTGTCGTCGGCTATCTCGATTGCAAAGTCGTCGAGACCGTCGCCACCGGAGATCATACGCTGTTTATCGGCGAAGTTGTCGCGGCCTCGTACGAAAGCAACAAACCGATCCTGACCTCAACCAATAGCAAACTGCGCTATACTGGATGAAACACGCACTACGTGCCCTCCTCGTCCTGACTCTCCTGGCCCCCGTCGTTGCGGCGGACAACTGCCACGACACGCTGTTTATTGATTCCACCGCCTATCCCATCCCGGAGTGGTGGTGCGGCTATAAAATCGACAGCCTTGATTTGGCCGATCCGGCGACACTGGTACGATTGCCCGTGGAAATGTGCTATGACTCCAGCCGCATCTATGTCAATCCCGATACCAAAGAGGCCCTGCTCAAAATGACCGAGCAGGCACAAAAAGACAGCGTCTTCCTCATCGTCAAATCAGGATACCGTTCACCGGCCTATCAGCGCCGCATCTTGAAAAGACGGCTCGACAGCGGTGCCGTATTCGATGAAGTGATCAAAATCGTCGCTCCGCCGGGCTATTCCGAACACCATACCGGGCGCGCCGTCGATTTTGCCAATAATGGAACCCCTTTTTACAAAAGCAAGTCATACCGGTGGCTGAAAATTAACGCCGCCGACTACGGATTCAGGGAAACATATCCACAGGACGACTCCGGTGCCGTTCGCTGGGAACCCTGGCACTGGTACCTGCCTTCGGAAAAAAAGTAAACGGGATTTATGGCAAAGCCGGATTTATCTCATGGGCGCATTTCAGATGGTAGTTGACCAGCCGCCCGAACTTGGGATCTTTGGATGCACGATACGCCAGCTCGTAAAACTCCTTGCAAAACATGTGAGCACGAAAATCATTCGGAAAATCCGCCGCAATATCTTCCAGGCTCCGCAGGAACTCATCAATCCGACCCTTGGTGTAATAAGCCGTCGCCAGTCCGAAACGTCCGCACAGGTTATCCGGATATCGTCCCGAGAATCGCTCACTGAAGACCATCGCGGAATCAAACTGCTTCACCCCGTAGGCCGCCGCGGCCCGTTCATAATCGCTCATCAGAGCCGTCGCTCCCGGCAGACGCAACACTTCCACCGATCCCTCCCGCAAACGTAATCGCCGCAGGTTGAGCGCGGACGAAAATTCCCCATAATCCTTTTTCGCCAGATCGAAGTTACTGCGATCGGTGACTACGTGCGTTATCGGGAAACGCCGGAATAAGTCAGGCTCACGTACCGCCAGGCCGAATACGTAAATAATGCCCCTGAGATTATTATCAATCGTCAGCGCGGGAGTATACGGCCCCGTCAAAACCGCATCCCCACCCACCATCTCGCTCACCTCCCGGTTAAGATCCTGCAAATATGTTCCCGGCCGTGCCAGCCCTTCGTACAATAATACCCCCTGGCGAACAACCATTCCCGCAACCAGTACCAGTATTATAATCGCCGGTCCCGTACGGCCGATTACTATTCCCTTCCGACCGATCAGCACATACCCCAACCCCGCAATTAATAACGCTACCAGCGCGGTCAGAAATACCGCCACCACCCCGTCAATCGCTCCTTCCGCACCTCCCCAAATAACCTCGGCCAGATTGGCAACCGCATACCACGCCAGGAAAAAAACCGGTATCACGGCAGTATACAATGATCTGCCCTCTAACCGAATCTTCTTTTCATGGATAAAACCGATTACGTAGGTTACCATAACCGACACCGGCAAAAAAAGAAACAGCGTATAACGAAGCGGTCGATAATTGAACGGCATCAATCCCAACACTCCGAATACAATCCAGAGTGCGGAAAATAACACCGGAAAATAGCGGCGGTCTCCTGCATCGACAGACAACCGGGCAAATAAAAGCAGGCCCAGACCCAGAACGGTCAGCGCCACCATAAACGGTGAAAACGCCAACAGGCCGTTTTCGGAACCAAACGTTATGAATTGCACCACGAATCCCAGCGGTGATGTCAACCCCTTGGGTGCACCGTACATCCCCGTGGTTTGCTCGGCATAATAATTCATCATGACGGAAAAATCTCCGCCGTAAAACACCAGCGTATACACTATCAAACCGGCGAGACTCCCGCCGATAGTCATCAGAATCGGCTTCACCGCCTGCCTCCGATATTCATAAATCAGCATGACCAGTATCGGCGCAAGCAATATCAAACCAAACAGCTTTCCGGCCAGGGCCGCCAGTACAACCAGGAACCCCGACAGGGCCTGTCCCCACCGGGACTCATGATACCGCATAAAAATAAAAAAAGTCAGGCCGCTGAGAAACATCAGCCCCGTCTCCAGAAATGGTAGCCGTCCATAGAAAAAAAGCATACTGCTGAGCAGAAGCACCAGCGCGGAAATCATAAGCTCCCGACGCTTGAGATAACCCGCCAGGCCGAAAACAAAAAAGACCATCCCGCCGATACTGAGAAAAACACCGGCCAGGTTGGCCGTTATGCGGGATACCCCAAAGAGTGAAAACAAAAGCCAGGCCGTGCCGGACACCAGCGAATACTTGAATACGTCCCAGCGATGATAGTCAAAAGGATTCCAGTCGTCAAAAAGAACCGCATTGCGCGCCGCAAACGTCAAATGATACGGATCGGTCAAATGCGCCTGGGTGTACCCCGCGAAAAAATAGGGCGGATCGATATTAAGCAAAACAAAGCGAAGCACCAGTAAAACCACGATTACCACTGCGGCAGGAATGCCGTAACGATAATCATGAACCGTATGCTTCGATGGTGTCGCTTTCATGACCACTCGCCTTTTCATATTTGGATTCAACTGAAAATAGAAAGATTATTGCGACGGGGCAAGGATTTATCCGATGTTGATCATTGTGACTGAGAGAATCTAATGAATAATATCGAGAAGCCGCCCCCAGCGTACCCGCTCGAAAAAATGACCTACATTATACACGAACAGCCGTGGCACCGAAAGCGGATCAGAAACCGTAGCCTTCGGGGAATTCGTGTCCGGCTCCCAGGACCAGTGAATAAAAATTGCCTCCCCAAGTATCAAATCCCGATGGACCGGACCCCAGAAACGGGAATCCGAGGAATTATCACGGTTGTCACCCATCATAAAATAGAAATTACGAGGAACTTTATAAGGACCGAAATTATCACGTGGAGTGTGAGTGCGCGGTTCAATCCGGTCTTTCTCAAACTTGGAGTGCAACGGATTCTCAAATATCTCGCCGTCGACATATAACACCTTGTCCTTGATCTCAACCGTCTGCCCCCCCGTTGCAACACAACGCTTGATATAGTTCGTAACCCGGTCTTGAGGATACTTGAAAATAATAACGTCACCCGGTTCCGGATCACGGATCGCGGGCATACGCCAGTCGATCAGCGGCAACCGTGCCCCGTATATAAATTTGTTCGCGATCAAAAAATCGCCAATCAGCAACGTGTCTTCCATCGACGCCGATGGAATTTTATACGCCTCGACGATGGAGGTTTTGATGATCATGGCAAGCACGACCGCAATCAGCAACGACTTGACATTATCCCAGATTACGTCAAAGATGTCACTCTGACTTTCTTTCCCAACCGGCCTGGATTTTTTGCGTTGTTGTTGCTTGCTCATAAGTTGTGTCCAAGATAAGTCAAAATGTCATCAATCGCAAGAATTGATCCCTTTATTAATGGATGGGAATACTATCTATCCTGACTGAATTGGTCCTATTGCATCATGGTTAACAGGCGGTCCCACCTGACCCGGTCAAAAAAGTGAACCGTGTTATATACGAATAATCGCGGTACTGTCAGTGGGTCGGTGATCTTTACCTCCGGGGCCGCGTCATCGGTCGCCCACGACCAGTGAATAATCATCGCCTTGCCCAGGATCAAATCCTTGGGCACCGGACCCCAGAAACGGGAATCATACGAATTGTCGCGGTTATCGCCCATCATGAAATAATGATCCTTCGGAACCACATATGGACCCCAGTTGTCGCGGCTTCCCATCCGATGTGCCCCGCGAGGATAAACTCTGGAGTCGACATGCTTGGCCAGCGATACATCGGGAACAATCTCGCCGTCGACATAAAGAAGCTTGTCAATGACTTCGACTTTCTGACCCTCCACCGCCACCAGCCGTTTGACATAATTAGTCACGCCGTCGCCCGGATAGGTGAACACCACAATATCGCCCGGCTTCGGCTCGGAAAGCGCCGGCAAACGCCAGTCCGTCAGAGGAATCTTGGCCCCGTATATGAACTTGTTCGCCGTTATGAAATCACCGACCAAAATCGTGTTCTCCATCGAACCGGTCGGAACCTTGTATGCTTCAACTACTGAGGTCTTGATAATCAGCGCCAGCACAATCGCCGTCAGAAAAACCCTGACGTTCTCCCAGATAATTTCCCAAACTCCGGGCTGTGCCGCGGGGGCTTTATCTTGACCGTCTGATTCTCTCATAATGACCCCTGAATCCCGTTTCCACCCTATCTAAACATATTCCAACGGCTGATATCATTAAAGGTTACAAAAATCACCAGGAGCAGTATAAACGCAATCCCGATTTGCTGGGCCAGAATCCGAGTCTTTAATGAAATCGGAGATCCCTTGATTTTCTCAGCCAGCAAAAACATCAAATGCCCGCCGTCAAAAACAGGAATCGGTAACACGTTCAGCACCGCCAGGTTTACCGAAAGCAACGCCAGAAATTCCATAAGCACGTCAAATCCGTCACGCGCCGTGGCCCCGGCTAACTTGCTGATAATAATCGGCCCGCCGATCTCGCGCGCATCAACCGCCTGCGTCAGCAATCCCCACACAAAGGAACCAACCAGCTTCACATACATCGTCGCCTGCATGAATCCGGCGCCAACCGATGAAAACAGCCCCAGCGTCTCATATCCACGTCGTCCGCCAACCCCGATCTTACCCGCCAGGACACTGTCGCCCGATGCGGTGCGCGCATATTCGGCAAAAGTCACCAGCGTATCGGTTAAAATTGTCTTCTCATGTAACCAGCTCACCTCAACCGGGGCGTTGGGCTTCTGCTCGATCAGCATCGCCATCTGGCCGAATGTCCTGACCGCAACCCCGTCAATTGATAAAATCTGATCGCCCGGCACAATCCCGGCCTGCTCGGCGGGGCCATTCTCAGCAAGAGAATTCACGAAAACCTTGACTTCCTGGCCGCGGAAGAAATACAAGCCCGCAAGCACCAGCACCGCCAGCACAAAATTCATAAACGGCCCTGCGAATATCACCATGAAGCGCTGGAATACCGATTTGGACATAAACTCCCACGGCTCGCCGGTCGTGTCATCGGCCGGATTCTCCCCCGCCATCTTTACATAACCGCCCAGTGGGATAAGACCGATGGCATATTCCGTCTCCCCCCACTTCTTGGACAGAATCGTCGGGGGAAATCCCAGTGAGAAGCGATGAACCTTGATTCCGACCCATTTGGCCACCAGGAAATGCCCCAGCTCATGGAAAAAGACCAGGACCCCGAGAACGAAAATCGTTGCAAGTATTGTAAGTACCATATTACCCTATCATCTTTTTGGCTGTTTCGCGCGCCCGGCGATCCGCATCCAGAATCTGCTCCAGCGACGGATCGGCAATGACCGGGTGTCGGTCAAGGGCATGTATTACTATATCGGGAATTCGACTGAATGCAATAGCGTCCTGCAAAAAGGCCGCAACCGCAACCTCATTGGCCGCGTTAAACACCGCCGCCGAACTTCCGCCGGTTTCAAGAACTCGATAGGCCGTATCCAATAATACGAATTTATCAAAATCCGGTTTCTGAAACGTCAATTGTCCTACCGACGCAAGACTGAAATGCCCGTTATCAGCCGGTCGCCGCTCGGGATAAAAAAGAGCATACGCTATCGGAAGACGCATATCGGGATATGACAACTGCGCAATAATTGAACTGTCCACAAACTCCACCAGCGAGTGAATGATCGACTGCGGATGAATTACCACTTCAATCTTATCAGCCCCAACCTGGAACAGCTTGACCGCTTCGATGACTTCCAGCGCTTTGTTCATCATCGTCGCCGAATCAATTGTGATTTTAGCACCCATCTTCCACGTGGGATGATTCAACGCCTGTTCTTTCGTAATCCGGTCAAAATCCTCACGCGGCGTCTCCCGAAACGGCCCGCCCGAACCGGTCAGCAATATCTTGCGAACCTCCTGCCTCCGCCCCGGGATCAATGCCTGCCAGATGGCCGAATGCTCCGAATCAACCGGGATAATCTCGGCCTTGTTCTCATCCGCCGCCCGGTTAATCAAATCCCCGCCGATTACCATCGACTCCTTGTTGGCCAGCGCCAGCCGTTTGCCGGCTTTAACCGCCGCCAGCGATGCCTTCAAACCCGCCGCACCGACAATCGCATTGAGCACAATATCCGCGTCAGCATGCCCGGCCAACTCCTCTATCCCGCTATCCGAAGGGAGAAGCTCCACGCCGGAGGCCTCATCCGACAACGAAAAACGCCGAGCCGCCTCAGGATCGGCAACCACAACATATTTGGGCTGAAACTCGCGAACCTGCAAACCTAATGCATCAATTTTAGTATTCGCCGCAAGCCCCAGCACCTCAACATGTTCCGCGTTACGCCGCACGACGTCGAGCGCGTCGAAACCGATTGAGCCGGTAGACCCCATTATGACCAGTTGCTTCTTCATCAGTAAATAAAACGGCAACCCTCGATCAGGGTTCCCGTTTTACACAATCCTCTTTATGCCACTATTCCGATTTCTCTTTATTGATATCCTTGAGAATCGCCATCTTCTTCATCAAAACGTCTTCAACCGGAAGCGCTTTCTCGCCGGTCTTCGGATTCTGTTTGATCTGAACCTTTTCCAGCTTGGCCAGAACCTCTTCACCCTCCATCATTTGCCCGAATACCGTATACTGGCCGTCAAGATAACTCTTGGTGGCAAAACAG
>Ga0272442_10000218_pt1 | contig 95848 bp, 133 predicted proteins | sample SSMForm2O_FD_200262 | JGI IMG/M metagenome (GOLD analysis project Ga0272442, IMG submission 200262) | Marine sediment archaeal communities from Little Sippewissett salt marsh, Falmouth, MA, United States - SSM-Form-2O | ecosystem: Environmental > Aquatic > Marine > Wetlands > Sediment ...
TTATCCAGTTAGATTAATTATTATGCAAGACCAGAGAGAGATTAGGAGGAGAATGAATTGATACTAAAGCTAAATATTACATAAAATTTTGAGCTATATCCTAAATTTTCTAAAAATCTGCAAAGATTACGGAAAATAAATATTGACAAACGTCAATAATTATTGTATAAGTGTGTGTACTGATGGGTACATACACCCCATCAGTACACCTTTTGCAGGTTTACTTTTTTTTCATAAAATATAAAGAAATGGTAATATTAATAGTAACAAACATCGGCATAAAGGAGTGATTCAATGCTAAGATTAAGAGATCTTATGCAATTCCCACCTTTTTACTCGAAAAGGCAGGGTAGTATTCGTCAAACAGAAATTAATATTACAGGAATCGATAAACAGGAAAATTTTACAGAAATTACAGGTCAATCAAAAGATTATAAACAAACAATTAGAATTTTCGGGCAACAACTTATCCCTAACTCTGCAGTACAGGTCATCTGTACCTGTCAGAGTTTTAAATTTGAATTTGCGCATGCACTTCTTAAACATGAAAGTCTTCTTACTCCTGAAACGTTTAAAACCGAACTCCTAGGTAAACCTACTAAGAAGAATCCTTATTTAATACCAAGTGGATGCAAACATATTATCGCACTAGCAAATGTATTTAATAAACATAAACATAAGTACAATTAAGGAGAACAATATGAGTAACAGTACAATACTAAAAGAGAATCATGATATTGATGAACATAAAACGGAAACAATACCTGTTGTTCCTGATACAATTAACGATAAAGGAGATCGAGCAGAAGCGATGCTTGCGGCCACTGCTAATATAGAAAAACCACAACAAGAAAAAAACAAACTAACAGAATCTCCTAAACCATCAACAATCCATGTTAATTTCAGTAGTAACAGCGATAAGATTAAGATTCAATCTAAAGCAACAGGAGAAAAGAACGTAGTCGTTGCTGCTAATAAAAAGATTCATTTAATTCATGGACGACTTTATTTTATTCCTGTAGATTCTGAAGTAAATAGTGACGAATATGGAAACATGAAACAATTTAGCGAAACAACCGATAAATATGATGTTAAGTACATTAAAAATAGTATTGCATGCATAGATCCTATTCTTCATAATGCAATTATCGAAGACACTCAACAATTATGTGTGTTATGGTAAAATAATCTAAGGAGTGTGCTAATGGCTTATAGACTGCCTCCAGATATAGAAGCAGAGATACAAAAAAGATTTGGTGAAGTACATGTACCGACTATTGTTGACGCTATATTCCAAGCTATATTGTCTAAAACTATAAAAGATTCGAGTTGTACTGTAAGAGAATTTGGGAAATTTCTTGCATTTGTTACTCACTCAGAAAGAATGAGTAAGGAAACAGTTCGATTTAAATTTAAGTTATCATCTGCCTTAAATCAAAAGATTCGTACAGATAGATATCTTTTAGAAAATTTACCAATTAAAGCAAGGAATGTATTTGACGAGAGTAATGAAAAAGCTTGTGAAACAAGACAACCACAAAAGATCGCTAATTCTGAAGCAATATCAAAAGCTAACCAACATAGTCGTAAGAAAACAGATGAAGCAATAGCAGCAGAAACAGTTCAAAGAATTGTTAACAAATAAATATTCTCTTTTGAAGGAGATCGTGTATGTTATCAATAACTTAGTAACTATGTAAAAGGGAATAATATGACTAAGAAAACTTTTAAAGAAAGCAGATTAGGTACTTATGTAATTAGTCCTAAAGGTCTTATTGGGAAAAATCAAGAAATTGATGAGAATGGAATCTTCTCACAAGCAATATTTGGTCCTATACACAATTATAGATGTAAATGTGGTAATCTAAAAACTCAAGTTTTAGATTCTGGAAAATTATGTCCTAAATGTGGAGTAATATGCGGATCTAATAATCTTAGATTAAGAACCTTTGGTAAAATCAAATTAGTGTTCCCTGTAATTAAACCAACAAAAAAATTAAAACTTAGTCGAATAGTTGGTAAACAAAATAAGACTCTTCTGGAACCAAAATTCGCAGACGCATCTAAAAGTGAAACACGATATTTGGCCGTTCAAAAGGACGGCCAAAGATTATTAGTGGTTAATCAATTAAATAACAACAATAATTGTTACACTATTCCTTTTAGAATCACTGGAATATATAGTTTTATATTAGTATTAAAATATGTAGCTACTCACTTTAAACTTGATATAGCCAAGAAATTATTTGATGAAGAACATATAATTAAAGTATTAAGAGTTATTCCTCCTGATCTACGAATGGCGAAAATAGATCCAGAAAGAAACGAAATAAGATCTCCAAAAGTAAACGATTATTATACAAGCGTATTAAATTTAAATAAATCACATGGTGCCTTACTTTCCAATCTTAAAGTAGATGAAGAAATGTGGATGGCACAAATCAATACAAATATTAAAAACAATCTATGGGGTGAAGAGATTGTCGAAGCTGCTGTGATGGAAATGGATAGTATCACAGCAAGATATCAATACTTTGTTAATCAAGTATACCAAGAAATTTATGACCAATTATCCGGCAAATTAGGGCTAATCAGATCTTCTATCCTTGGAAGAACGATAGAATTTTCGGCAAGGTCTGTCATTAGAGTTGATCCTAGCATACGCCCATATGAAGTTAAAGTAGCAAAGAAGATTCTATATAAGCTATGGCATCCATATTATTTACACTATCTATCAACTATAGAGAATATGGATTTTGATTATTGCTTTGAGAACATATCTAGTAAAAATTATGCGGATAATAAAGAATCGTTTAATCGATTTCTTGTATGGTTTCAAGCAGAACATAGGGAGACATCATGAATTATCCATCAATTGAACGAGTTGCATTTTTCATGAATATGGTACTATCAGGGGTTCAATTAGATTCCGAAGCTGCTAAAGAAGAATTAAAAAACGATGATGTATTATTTAATTACATGGGAAATGGTGCTAGCGATTCATTAACTGTTAAAGATATAACTGGGTTTATAGAGGAGGTTAATCGAATAGAACATGAATGATACTGGATATCATTATAAATATTCATTTCTCTGGGAAGGATATACATATAAACTACAAATATCTAACCCAGGGAATGAATACGTTCTATTAAAATTTTTAGGAGCAATTCATGATGATTATACTCGAATCGAAAGAAAACTTATTAGTGAACCAGCAATATTAAATTTTTTAATCATGGAAAATGTACCAATGATACATTATGTAGAAATCGAGAAACTATTTATGGAGAGAATAACATGACAGTCATATATAATCGAAATAAATTCTTCCAAATGAATAAAACAAAACAAGACAAATTAATAGGATTCGTCCCACATAAAAATGGTCCAATAATATTCTATGATATGTTTGCTATTGCTGATACACTCCATATTATTGAAAATTGGAGTAGTCATGGAGTTCAATTATACTTTCAAAGAGTTTATCTTAGAGAATTAAACATGTGGTATCAAGAAAGTCGAAAGGAGGCGAATAAATAATGAGTGAACGAAGACGCTTAATGTATATTAACCGCCAACCCACCCTTTGGCGTCATGGATCTCCCGCAGTAATGATAACAGCAAATGATGATGATGATGATGAAACTATTAGTTTGAATCCATTGTTTTTAGAGCCCCTTAACGCTGACTTCGACGGGGATACAGTTGCATTATATACGATTCACGATGAAGAAGCATTAACAGAAATGGAGGAGAAAGCTTATCTTAAGAGTTATGTTAATTATGACGCAAATAGAGATTTCTTAGCTGTGTTACGACATGAAGCACTCTATGCAGCATATGTACTGACAGAAGTTATCGATCCAATAGATGATAGACCCTATGAAGTACAAAGACTTGAAGAGTTACCAGAATCTGTCGAGTGGTACAATGATGGATTAGATTATCCAATATTGCTACACGGTAAATTATATCCTTATGGAGTATGTCTATTTAATAAAAAATGCGGATTCTCAGATATTATAATCAATAGGTCGATCACAAAGAAACATACACATTTAATTAGTAAAGAGATTTATAAAAACGCACAATATAATACAGGTCAATTTTATAGAGAGTTACATCAACTAGATAACTTTCTATTCTATTTTATAACAACAACAAAACACGCACCTAGTATTAATGTTAACGAAATGGCAGAACTCGTTTCCCCAGAGATTAAAGCATTATTTAAGAAATTGCCTGATAATAATGTTATCCTAGGATATCATATAAATGAAGGATTGATAGATCGTTGTATTGATAATTTTGATAAAAACCACCAACTATATAAATTGTTTAGAAGTGGTTCAAGATTCAGTAAAACTCAATTGGCGAGAAGTTGTATAAATATTGGATACATTGCAGACGCACAAAATGTAGTCGTATCTCAACCTATTAGAGGTAATCTTTTAACTGGTATATCGAAAGAACAATTCTTTCTAGGTGCACCTGGTACGAGAAAAAGCATACGAGATAAATCTAAATGGACTCCTGATTCAGGATATTTAGAAAGAACATTAGTAATGGCTTTATCGATTCTAGAGATATCAGAAGAAGATTGTGGTGGAGCTAACTATTTATCATTTGTTGTATTTAGCGAAAAACACGCAGAAACATTAGTGGGCAAATATTATAAAGATCCACAAGAACCATATAACGACTGGCAAGTATTAGATTTCTTCACAGCAAAAGATTTTATTAATAAAAAGATATATGTTAGATCACCTATGACCTGCACAACCGAAAAATTTAAAATGTGCCATAAGTGTTTTGGTGAAAGAAAGTTTCCAACTAAATATTTAGGTATAGTATGCGGACAAACTATAAGTGAAAGATTAACTCAATTAGTATTGAGAACATTCCACACATCTGGAGCGGCAGAATTAAGATTGATTATAACAATTAAAAATTTCATTAGAGATCATTTAGTTGACATACATGAACGAGATAATTTAGTCATTCTAGAGTTTGATACTCCTAATATTTCTCCAGCAATGACTAAAATAACAGGATTTGTTAACACTGTTGAACAAAATAACCAAGGTTTTGCTTATTTTGAACCTGATAAAGAATTAACTCAAAATAATGATACAATATCGATGCTCAAAAATATCCAAAACCTTCTTAGAACCTGCAAGAATCCATCAACAACACCAACAGATTATTATTTAGAAATGATGGAGTTAGTATTGCAAGCAGGTACTCCTTATAGTTCTTTCGTTGAAATGGTGTTTGCGAATATGTTTATGACTAATAAGAAACAGAAAGAATTTTGGAGATATAATTCTGATAAGAAGATTGTTATTAAATTAGGAGATAAGATATTATCAAAACATTTAAGTACATTATTAGGCTTACTATACGAACCTAACAAAAACACGATTGCTGAAGTCGATAAATTGCAAGAGTTAGATCTAGATAATATGGATTTAACTATATATGAAAAGATATTTCTTTCAAGGTTATAATAAAAAGGAGGTACCTATACATAATGAATGAACAAGAAGTTAATGATCAACTTATATTTAATATATTAAATTTTATAGATAATGCCGCAGACGCAGACGAACGAAGATTCGTGTTAATTGTTAGCGAAAAAACTATCCAGAAATATGTATTAAGCATGGAGAAATTTGGGTTATTTAACGAATGGTGGGAAGATGAATTTCTAATAAAAGAAGCAAAGAAATTCTTAAAAATCCCACATTCTTCCATGTTTAGTACTCTTAAACAAGAGGTATTTGGCAAATCAGGTGGAGAAATTTATACACTACATTTAAATTTAAGATGTGAAGCTAAATATTATTATAAATCAATAATTAAAAAGAAGATGTCATATCTTGTAAATAATAGCGCTTTGACTCTTATTAAATTAGATAAATTTGACTCAAAAAAGAAAATCGATGTTGAAATATTTAATGAGGAATATAAACCAGCACTGACAAATTTAATTTTGCCGAAAGGGGGCGTTATTTAATGAAGTGTATCTTTCACAGTATTGATTATGATGGGAAATGTTCTGGAGCGATAGTATACAATAAATTCCCTAATTGTGAACTATATCCAATCGATTATGTTGACAAATTTGATTTCGACAGAATCGAACAAGGGGAACAAGTAATCATGGTAGATTTTACATTAGAGACTTCAGATCAAATGCTCGAATTAGCAACTTTGTCTGATTTAATTTGGATAGACCACCACACAACTGCTATCGAAATTGAATCACAGAATGGGCTTAAAGATGTTAAAGGTGTCCGAAAGGAAGGTATTGGAGCGTGTGAATTAGTATGGCAAATGTTTTGGCCTACAAAAAGAGTTCCGTATGGTGTATATTTATTAAGTAGATATGATGTTTGGCAAACAGAGAGCACTATGTGGAAAGAATCAATTCTACCATTTCAATACGGAATGAGATTACATGATGGATGGCCAGATAATACAAATTTCTGGGAACCTATATTCGAAGCTAAAGAAGACGACGAATTAATAACACAGATAATTATGGAAGGGCAAGCAGCACAAGCATATGAAGATAATCTTAGTATGCGAATAGCTAAAGGGTTATGGTTTCCGATTGAGTTTGAAGATCTAAAATTTCAAGTTATAAACCGAAGCCACGCTAATTCTTTATCTGCACAATCAATTTGGAATCCTGATGAATATAACGGGATAATGTATTTCTCAAGAGGGCCAAATAACTGGAAAATTGCTATGTTCACAGATAGAGAAGACAGTAATATTTTAGACATAGCGATAAAACATGGAGGCGGAGGACATAAAATGGCTTGTGGTTTTACAACAAAAGATATAGTAAACGATATACCACAGCTAATTAATATTTAATATTTCTACATTTGATATAGAAATAATAGATAAAACCTGGTTAGGGTACCAAAAGAACCGAGCATACTAGGTAATCCCTTGCCGGGAAATTACCTGCCATGTCGCAAGTTCTAATGGTGCTCTAACCATTATATTTTTTTGAAAAACGGAGATAAAATAAAACTACAGGAGGAGGAAACGAATGTTAACATCCGTTAATGTTAGTCCCATTCCATTTCAAGCGAGTATAGACAGTACCCGTTTGAATATGGCATGTAAGCAGATTAGTCAAGCTTTACCAGATTCAAATACAGAAATTCCATATGTTTTAAGTGACAATTATAGACATATGGTCGATACATCACTTCTAGGAATATGTAAAGCGAAAGATGATGGAAAGATTATATATAACAATGATGGAGTATTGGTTATATTCTATAAGAATCTAAATGAGATTGATGTTCGTTATATACCACAGATAATGAAAACAACGGGTAATTTCGCTTCCCCACTAAGGTATTCAGTACCGCAATTCGCAGAATTCAGAAAAGGAGACATTCTTTACGAATATTCAGAATTCAGAAATGGCACACCCTCATATGGGTACAATGTTTTTGTTGGATTTGTTCCATTCTTTGGATATAATCATGAAGATAGTCTTATTATATCCGAAAGTTTAGCCAGTAAAGCTCATGCTAACTTTGTTGATAAAGTGTATGTCCCAATTACAGAATATACCGTATTTCAGCAATTTTATCAATTAGAATCAAAAACTGGCGGATACTTCCCAAATTTAAATCAAACATTACACGAGAGTATTCTTTGTTGTGGCTTAGAACCAAAGACATCAACAAGTCTTCATATTAGTAATCCTAGAAACGTCAAACAAAAGATGTTACAAATATTAAAGACTCTTAATCTATCTGATTTGCTTAACATGAATACTCAATCGATTAATAATTTTATTATAAATCGATATGTTACTAAAATTGAAGACGGTTATGTGTCTGGAATTAGAATACATAAATTAAAGAAAGATATCAAAATGATAGATTCTAACCTTCAAAATGTTCTAGAAAGTTTACATGGTGAATACAGTAAATATATTAGATCACGACATGATGAATTATTACCACTTCTTGGCAGAGATATGACGTTAGAGTTAATTAAAAAATATTATCTTTACGCCGATGACGATAAAATGCGACATAGAATTAATCTTAGATCTGCTGTATACCTTCTTGAATTTGAAATATCAAGTAAAGAGAAAACTATATTAGGGGATAAACTAGCAAATACATGCGCTAATAAAGGTGTTATATCCGAAATATTACCTGATGAATTAAGACCAATTGCAATTGAAACAAAACAACCAATCGACTTAATATTTAATCCGTTTGGTGTTTTCTCTAGAATGAATCTAGGGCAATTATCAGAAGGCACAGTCGGTAAAAATGTGATGTACTGCGATCGATATATTAGAGAGAATCCAAGCAAAGCAATTGATGCTGTATCTTGGTTGAATGACCAAATTATAAAAAATCTTAATGATGACAGATATTATAATAGTGTCCATCAATTAATTAATAATATGAAAGACGATGAAAGTCTTAAAGATAAATTCGTTCAGAATGTAATAGACACAAATCTATTTATAGAAGCTCCACAATTCTCTGAGACAAACGTCGACGCTATTCTAAAGAATGGAATTAATCCAAATGAGACAATTCTTATTAAAAAGGAAACTGTTGAATATTTTAAAAACAAATTAAAATTGAATGTAGAGATTGATGAAACAGATCGAATAATACCTAACACATTCTGTTGTCCTTTATATATTATGAAATTGTATAAATTAACCAAACATATTTGTAATGCTCGAGATTTTGGACCAGTTAAACAAGTCACTAAACAACCTCTTAAAGGCAGAGCAAAGTCTGGTGGTAGTAGAATTGGTCAAATGGAACTCGAAGCATTATTAGCTCATGGTAATCAGAAAGCTGTTAAAGAAATTATGACTGTTAAATCTGATTGGTCGGAAGGTAAAAGAGATCTCCTCCGGCAACTTATAGAAACTGGTAAATACGTTTTACCAGAGGATCATAAAATATCCAGTCAAACTAAACAAGTAGTTGATGTTCAGATTGATTTCTTAAAGAGATGAGGTAATTATGACTCCTGGAGATAAATTTAATGAGTTGTATGAAATGCTGATGAAACAAATTAATAAGAAAGCGACAATCACTCATTATGAAGAGGGTAGATATTACGAAATTGAAGATGTCCAAATACCATTTTGGGGAGAGATCGCCATTATTTCTTTTAAATCAACAGGAAACGATGAATATCCTATCGTTAGAACAGTGCTTGATAGTGACGGTTGTGCGGATTATGGATATGTATCAGGGCAAGAGCCACATTTTAAATCGTGGCTCATGCGCCCCGAAGCAGAAAGAGTCCTAATAGAACTAGAGAAAACAATTTTCTTGTTGAATTAAGAGGAACACATGAAAACCTTCGACGATTTATATCATATGCTAATATGTAAAATAAAGAATGAAATAAAATATCATTGTGATGTTAATATCGTAACCGATATCCCATATTGCGGAAAAATAATCACTATTGAATTTGATTATAGAATTGATACGTCAGAACCATTTGTTAAAGATGTATATGAAGATAACGTTTTAACTAATTGGTACAGTGGTAATAATCGTATACCCTTAAAAGTATGGATGAAGGAACAATCACATAGTGTTATTGAATTAGAGAAAACAATTATCATGATGAGTTGAGAGGTATGAGAAAAATGGATTTGATACAAAAGGTTGACGAATTAATAGAACTATTCGAAACAACATGTAAGAATATTTGTGCGTCTGCTGAGGAAAGAACATTAATTAATATTGATTTAACTCCAAAAATTTCTTTCTCATATCATGTAGATACTGGAGCAATGATGTTTACTGATAACGTTTGGTATCTAAATGAAAAAGATATGTATAAAGCTCCTAACGTAACAACAATAGGGATACATCAAAAATTAGGGAAACTTATATCTTTACATGTTATTTCAATAGATCAATTTGAAGCAATGATATTTAAATTAATATAGGAGATAAAATGGTCGAAAACTATGTACCTAAAAATGGACACATCTGTAAACCAACAGATGAACGAATTCCATGGGAGAAAATCAAATTTTCTAATCTAGAATGGGATTTAGTTATAAGAGGACTCCCATATCAAATTGTAAGAGCTGAGTATTATGAAGAAGAACCTACAAGATTAAGTGGTCTTGGAGTTAAATTATGTCATTGTCTTGGAGGAACATATCAAGAAAACAACTACTATGCATATCCACTATTTAGAGAAACTAATCCATATCCAGAAAAAAGAACTATTCGAGAAGATCCTGAATATGAACTACATGACGAAGGTCCAACTAGAGATAACTTAATTGATTTTGATGGTTCGGCACCTTCATGGACAATAGCATTTGAAGAGACAAATTATTTTAGAAAAGGAGAAATTAGAGAAGGAGGTCGTTGTAACATATTTAGAAACGGACAAAAATTCTATGAAGTTGGTGCAAGACAAATGGACTTTGGATTAGCCAAAGCTCGATACATTCTTCTTCAACTTCAAGAACATCCACTCAATTTCTTTAGTCGTAAATGGAAAGAAGAATTGATTGGACGAAAAATCTGGTATCAAACTGATCCTGCAATAGTTGAATCTATTGTAGAAGATCAAGGTTGTGTAATGATTAAACCAGACCCCGATTGTATCCAAGTATTTCAACCATCTCCTTGGCAAGTAGAAGATGACGGATCAATGTTTGGTGATGATGATAACACATCAGCTAAATGCGAATATCTTTACGAAAAAATAGGATGGTTTAGATCCGAAAAACAAACTAAATTCTATATGAAACTTAGACATTCAGGACAAAATGCTCTCTTGAATAAAATACAAGAATTAAAAGATGAGGGCAGATTAGACGAGAAAGATTATCTTGAACTCCATAAAGTAGTGTTTCAGAGGATATAATATGAATTTATTACAAAATCACCGTGAAGAAATAGATAACGGAGATGCTCTAACAGTTGGTGAGTTTAGAAGTTATCAATACAATCTTATAAATAATTTTATTGATCTAATTGTAGGGTACATATCTAAACAAAATAAAGGATATTTAAGATTACTTGATAAATCAATAAAACCTAAATTGACATATCAAGGGATCTATAATACAGAATTAATTCAAGTAGAAGCATATGTTAATAACACTAACATAAAAGACTTAGATACTAATAGAAAATTATTCTTTAAATTGCTTGTTCCCAAATTAATACACGACACGTTCTTTATAATTAATGGGAACCATTACGTGCCTACTCTTTATATTTTAGATAAACCTATTGTTATTAAAAAGAAGTCAATTAAACTTTATAGTTTATTCAATAGCTTATCTATTAGTTTTAGTCATGATATTGCTACATTTACTAGAGCGAATATACCACTTCAATATCTGTTTGGTATATTTCTTGAGACAGATGAAGAAAAAGATTTGTATAAACAAGTTGCTCAAAAATTTAAAATGAAATATCAACCAAAGAGTGAAGATGATGTTCTTAATTATTTTAATAATAATATAAATAGAGCGACAAGAGAAGAAGTTATAATATTCTTTGAGAATCTATTCTTTGATGATTTCACGAAATATTTATATATTGGGTGTTATAAAGATATATTTACTCAAGAGAATTTAACATTGAAGAATGCTATAATTCAAAGTCTTGTAATGAAACTTAATGACGAAATACCGGAGTACATTGACCTTAATTACAAGCGGTTAGTATTTATAGAGTTGTTACTATCTCCACTCTTAAAAAGAGTAGGAAACGTTGCAGCACAAGCGGCAAGAGGATTCTTTCCTGATGAATTAAAGATCGATCATTTACAACCCTTAAAACACTTTCTAACTTCTCCAGATAAAAAGAAGAAAGGTAGTGAAGGTTTGAGTGGTAATTATCTATATGACACAGTTAATTTAATGTCAGGTATGCTATCTCATAAAGTTAGTATGGTCAATCCAGGCAGTACTAACCCTCCTAGTACAATTAGCGATACTCATATATCACACTTTAAAAGGATATGCCCTATATCTGTGTCTAACCAAAAACCTGGAGAAGTGATAAGTGTGTTACCAACAACAAAATTCGATTATTGTGGCCAATTTATATAGGAGTGACCATGACTGAATTTATTATTGTAATTGGTGCTATTGGTTGTGCTATATATGTAGGATATAGAATAGGGTTCTCAAAAGGTTGGAAGGCTTGTATTAAAGCGCACTTCCAACCTAAGGAGGGAAAGGATGAATAATAATCAATTATTAAGTGTATATCAATCTCTATCAGTGTCTATAGAATTTGATCGATTTAAAAATATTATGGAGAAATATGAGACATTAATGGAGATGTTAGCAGAGAAACAAGTTCATGAGCAGACACATTACACAGGAAGAGATTTAAACTTTTTAGAGTCATTAGCAGACAAAATTTGTGAATCAACAATTGAGTTAAAAGATCTTTATCAATTAGAGCAGATAGTCTTTCAATTTTTGTGAGGATATTATGACGAAAAGTATAGACAGTAAGAATCCATTACATGATTTAATAACATTACCTAATGCATTAAAAATGCAACAAGATGCTGCAGCAAAGAGTAATATACAAGATCATAATCTACTTAATCTTAGCAATTCTGGTATAACTCAAACTCATATATCAATCACAGATGGTGATTTTAGCAATATAAACGTCTCTAAAGATGTTCAGATAGATGGGAATCTTTATATTGAAGGACAATTAAAAGCAGGGTCAATAAATATGGACTCCACAGATATCATATTAAGTATGGATTATAATCGTATAATACAAAATCTTAAGTTTATGGACGATAAGCAATTAGAGCTTCTTAAAGAACATTTAAAGAAATTAGATAAAATAATTGAACGTGAACAATTTGATAGGACTTAATTATGGCAATAGCAATTGATCCAGGATCTCCGATGACACAACAATCTGTTAGAGATTTCATTCAAGAACAAATTAAAGCACAACAACTTGACCAATTAATAGTAGGTACTAAGCATATTACATTATCATTCGATGATGATTATATTGAAGCTATTTTACGAAAAGTAAATAAAAGACAATTACTCGCTCTTATTGAGCGATTAGAATCAAATAAACTATTAGCAGAGAAAATACTATTCGACAAGTCATAGATTCACATGATGTTAAATTTCCATTCTAAAGGTATATAGAAATACTAAATATGCGATGGGGGGATAATGAAAATACCAACTACAATCAGTAATTTTAACAATAAAGTAATTACCGTTTCAATCATAGTATCTGTTCTTGTTGGATGTTTAATGTGGCTTGCAGGTATAATAACAGCTCTTGTAATTCTACTTTGTGTTGCTATCCTACCGACAGCTATAAATTTTTTAATAATTAATCCCTCGATTAAATTGATATCATCAATAAAAAGAAAACCAGAGGTGATATGAAATGACCGATACCGAAAAAGAAACAACAATAAAGCACAGTTATAGAAAAATTGGAGTACATCCACCAAGTAAAGAAGTGTATCCTATAACGCATCAATTCGATTTAGATACGATACACATTAATATTAATCAAAGATCATTAACTATATCTCAAATACGATCAGTATTCGCAGAAGTTATTGGTGAATATGAACACGGATCCGCTGATGTAGAGGATTTGATTCCGGAGAATCCAATTAATGTAACACAATTATCAGCAGTTCTAAGAGATGCAATACTATGCCTCGAGCATTGGGTATTCCCGGAGGAGGAAAATGAGTCTTAAATCAGTCCATGCTATACTTGAAGATATTAATAATCATTCTGGTAGATTAGAAAAAGAAGCTATTATTAACAACAGGCGAAATGATGCCAAGTTTGTTAAAGTTATGAATTACATGCTTAATCCATATTTACGATTTAATATTAGTAAAATAGATTTTACACCAGACCCTACTCAATATTCACAATACAAAAATGATGAAGCCATATTTGGAATGTTAGACTTTCTATCGGCAAAAAGAGGAGCTACTGATCAAGAGAAGACTTTTTTACAAATAATTAGTAGCGTTGATAAATTTACTGCTGATATAGTCGACCGAATTGTTTCTAAAGATCCTAGATGTGGATCAAGTATTAAAACATTCAGAAAATTTATGCCTGATATTCCTTATCATTGTCCTATGCTTTGTAATAGTGAAGCTAAAGCTTTTATAAAAGCAGCAGGTGGGAATTTTTCAAAAACATGTTACTCTATTAAAAAGGATGGAGTACGAACATGGGCAGTGTTCGATACAAAAACATTATCAACTAGATATCTAAGTAGATCTGGTAAAGAATTCCCGAACTTTAATTTCGCTTTTGATGATGATATATCGAAGGCATCTATAGAAATGTTAAAGAAATATCCGGAGATTAATGATTTACCTAATTTCAGATATATTATATATGATGGGGAAGTTGACGCTGGTCAAACAAAATCATTCCAGAAATTAATGACTCAAGTAAGAAAATTAGATGGTGTAGATCCACAAATTTTTAAGTTTCATATATTCGATTTAGCCTTTCCTGCTTTTGATTTTATTAAACGATATCAAATGTTGCATGATATATTTACTACGTCTTCATACAGTAAAGTGTTTCTGTTAGAACACTTTCAGGTACCAACATGGGTGACGACTGAGCATGATCTTGCAAGACTTGCTCAAACTTACATAGCACAAGGGGAGGAAGGTGTCGTTATTAAAGTATACTCCGCTCCTTATGAATTTAAAAGGTCAAAGTATTGGTTAAAGGTTAAACAATTTAAGACTGTTGATGTTAAAGTAATTGGATGGGAGTATGGCACAGGAAAAAACAGTGACGTAATAGGAAAATTAAATTGTGTCCTCGCTAATGGAATAACATTCAATGTTGGTAGTGGCCTTAGTGATCAAGAAAGACTAGATTTTATGGACGACACTCCATCATTGATAGAAGTTGCTTATCAAGAGATCACTCAAGATGGTAAACCTAGATTTGGTACATTCGTACGAGTGAGAGATGATAAAACAGAATCAGATTAAGGAGGAGTATTGGCTCAAAAAAAGAAATTGACTCGACAAGAAAAAATTGAATATACCAAGAAAGGTATATGTTGGAAATGTCAAAGAAACTTACAAAAGAAGGATAAAGAACTAATTTGTGAACATTGCAAAATATCATTTGAAAAGTTTTAAGGAGGATGTAATGCAGGAGCAGGAACAGGGCGTAGTTAAATGGTTTTCAGATAAGAAGGGATATGGTTTTATCGAGGGCAAAGAAACAGAATACTTTGTACATTATTCAGCAGTCCAAATGGAAGGATTTCAGACTCTCCAACAAGGAGCGAAAGTACATTTTGATGTAGAGACGACTGATAAAGGTCCAGCGGCAAGAAATGTCGTTGTACTTTGATAATACGGGGGAGAAATCCCCCGTTAAATTAACTATATAGGATTGAATTATGGATTCTCAATTAAAGTATGAAGTTATATTCCGAGCACCTCTTGGAGAAATGTATAACGATATATTACATCTTTGTTTTGTTAGAGCTCCATTAGTAAAACAATCATCATACGCTATTTTAAGAATAAGTTTACCACCAGTTCTAATACAACAAATGATAAATGATCTATCTAATAATATGTATCAAGATTTCTCAATAGAGATATATTCAATTGATGAAAGTGTTGAGAATAAACCATTTAAAACTCTGTTTAATAAATTGTTTAAAGTATTGTTTGTTAGGCCACTTGAACCAATAAAATTTGATAAACAATCACTTCAATGTTATGTTGTACTTGCGAATCCATTCATCCATTATATGTCTACAGCTAATACCTATAATACGATATTAGAAGGAATGACTGGATATGAGGCTATACAACAATTTGAAAATTTTATAAAGGATACACATGGTGATATATTCACATTTAATCATATAGCAACAAAATCAGAAGTAAATGATTATAAATATGAGCAACTTTTGATTAAAGCACCAAATGATTTAAGTGTACCTTTATATATAATAAATACATTTAAACCTTTTAATTCATTTAATTTCTATTTCTTTGATGATTTTTACTTATCAGATGATTCAGATAAAGAATTAGCTTGTCATTATTTAAATTTATTCGATCCGAATCAAATACAAACATTTGATATATCCCATTGGGCAGATATTAGTGCCTCAACAAAAAAATTACCACAATTCCCTATTACAGATCAGAGTCTTAATTTAGATAAAATAGATCAAACATTCACAATAACAAATAGAGAAATTAAATACAATACTCAAAAATCAACAAAAAGTGAAATTATTAAACACTCACAATCAGGAAATGTGATGAATGAAGAATTGGTTACTGAACGAGCTGTTAAAATTGGATCGTTTATTAGTCCTATACAAAGGGACAAATTTACTCAATCATCACAACATGCAAATATATATTCGCCAGATGAACCAGAAAGAGCTTTATATAGATTTGATTTTCTCAAAGATTACTATATGAAGAAATTAGATGTAATACAAGTTTATGAAACAACAAACTCTTTACCAGACTGGTGTCAATTCGGTAAACGATATAATATGGATCAAGAAGAGTCAGGATTATTTCTTTATACCCCATTAAACATTGTAAACATGTTTATTCGTGCTAATATAAAAGAAAATTACTGTACCCATCTTGTAAGATACAGCATGTTAAAATTTATCGACGGTAATGATGTAGACTTTTCCTATTGGACATCTTCTAAGTATAAAGAATAATTATGATGTCAACTTTTTTCAAAATATATAAAGAAATATTTATTGTGTTAGGATACTTAGATGAAAAACCATTATATAAAATACCCACTAGACTACAAACAACTCTTTAAAATTCTATCCGATTTAAATAAGAAGAGGGTCAATTTTTTCGTAGATATCCAGTCGATTGCTACTGGATTCTATAATAAAAATAATATATTTATGGAGATAAATCACTATGTAGATCACAATAGAACTGTTTCTGACGTTCTATTACAAGAACTCCGTGAGTTTTTAAACACTCTATATAGACGGTTTAAAAAGTATGATCCTTATTTCGTATTATTTTATGATGATGGATACTGTCAACAAAATAGAGCAATATATTCAAATTATAAGCATGGTAGATCTAATATTAAAACTGTTCTTATGCATGATGAACAAGTTGAATTATATCGCCAAATAAAGAAATATTACTTCAAAGAAATAGAAGAAAGATTTACTAAAACAGACATAAGTAAAGTATTCTATCTACGCCAATATGAAGCAGATTTTGTTCCACACTATTGTATATTAAAAGGGTTATATGATGGGCAAGATATGGATGTATTAAACATCATTCTTTCTAGTGATAAAGATTTACTTCAAACTTGTAAATTCAAAAACACAATTCAATGTACAGTAACATATCATTCGAGTAAAGAAGGTAAAGATAGAGTACCATGCAGAATATTCGATAACCTAACAGCATTAAATTACATAAACAATAGTATTAAAAGAGGGGTGTTAACATCAGAATATGTTCCTATGTTGCTATCAATAGCAGGAGATAAATCAGACGAAATTCCTGGTATAAAAAATATAGGTCCTGTTAGAGCTGTTGAACAAATTGTAAACTGGAGCATTCCACCATCAATCGATCAACTAAAACCAATAATAGGACAAATGTCAGAAACTATTCAAAACAATTTTAATCTAATTACAAGAAACTTTAAATTAATAGATTTCGAAAAACAGATCGAAAGAGTGTCAATTCTCAATAAAATCTTCTAGTAGGAGGCGAAATGGCTAAAAGCAAAGACTTAAACCAAGCAGTTAGAGAGATTTTCTCCAAAGCAATCAATGATGGCTACAAAAAGAATCATGTGTGCGCATTAACATTAGGTAGCCAATGTGTCCCACAGTTTGATGGATTCCTTAAGGGGCGAGATTTTGGTATTAAACCTCTTGAAAGAGTACTCACAGCTTTTGATTTTGAACTTCATGTTGTACCAATTCCAAAAATAGATCATGATTCAAAAGCTGCAGTTGATTCTCTTTTCGAAAATTGTATCGAGAATGTGACTCAAATTTTAATCTCCGGATTAGATAATGAGGCACTTCGAACTACCCACGGGAGAACTAGCCCTATATTTAAAGAAGCTGGTGATCAAATTTTACAAGAATTAGGATTAGGAATCGAACCAGTCGAATAATTAATTAAGGGCGGTGGTAATACACCGCCCAACATTGTCAGGAGAATACAATGGCAAAATCCAGATATTCGCAAACCTGGAGTTCTATATTAGGATATATAAAAAGAGAATTAGGCACAGGTGTAACTCTCCTCGAAATGTCAGATGATGAGATCATTGAAGGATTGGATGAAGATGTACTATCCTTAATGTCTCAATACACTCCTCATAAAGATTATACATACATCACAGCTGCCAATAAAATACCCCATACTCAAGCTGGTCAAGCACAATGGAGATATTTATTACCTGTTGATCCTGAGGAACATATTATAGATATATACGAAGTTATGCCTGACACAAATTCGATAAATCTAGATGAGTTAGGAACAGAAACATCTGATTATTCTGCGGATAGTATGATTAATCTTGTTATATCTAATACCTATATAGATGCAGCAAAATCGTTAGGTGTAAGAAATACTTGGAACTTTGTACCTCCGCGAACTATAGAAATGGATAAAGAAGTTAGACAAGCATGTGTAATATATAATACTCCACATGCTACTCCAAAAACAATGAGACCAGATCTGTATAACACTACATTTAAGCCCTTATGTTTAGGCACTATGCAGAAATGGCTTGCTGCTAAAAGAGCTAAATTTGAGAATGTAGCAACACCCTTTGGGCAGATCAATCTTAACTGGCAGAAGCTTGAAACTGATAGTCAGACTAATATTCAGGAAGCGATGCAAAAACTCGAACTTGTTCCACCAGATAAATTAATCGAGGTATGTTAATGAATACAATCGAGGAATTTAAGAAAGTGTTAAGTACATTCGGAAAGTTTGCTAATTTCGAAGATAAGATTAAAGTCCAATCATCATATGATGTAAATTGTAAAGATGGTGGAGAAAAAGTATTTATAGTTGACATGTATACTGATCGAAATGTATATAATATTAAGGCAATTGAACGAGAAAACGACTTAGGATATTTAGGCTGTGTAGCAAGTAAAAGAAAGCCTAATGCTGGTGAATGTAATACCAGAGGAAATGACTTAGCAGATGGATCATTAAGTACTGTAACATGGCACCAAATTCTTTGTGATATAGTGAGCTACGAATTGGTACCTCTCTTTAAACCAGCAAAACTACAGACTATAGAAGCTGAGACTACATGTGCTCAACTAAAATAGGGAGGATAGAGAATGGCGAACGGACAACAATCCACTTTACAACCGGTATTTCAATATTCTTTTCCGGCGAATAATTTATTTCAAATTTCGCTAGTAAGAGATAATGATCCAAATTTACCGGGGTATAAAAAGAGACATTTTTGTTTCTTAACATTAGCACCAGGAGAAGCAGGGACAGGTGGTGGAAGAACATTCAATTTCACTAATAAAATTAATTTAAAACAAGACGTACATAAAATAATGGGTCTTGCTCACGCTTTTAGAGCAGTAGCAAGGGGTCAAAAAGCAATGATAGGAAACTATTCATTGTTCGTTGATAGTTCTAAAAGTGCATATGGTGGATCAGGTGGAGGAGTAAAACAAGTATTCGTTAACGATTACATGAAAAAACCACAGGGTAAACAAAATGACCCAAATACACCAGGAGAAAGAATGGTTTCTCTTGGATTTAGAATCGGGCAAAATCAACCAGTAGGATTGATGTTTAGTGTACCTGATGCTTTAGCATGTGCAGATGTATTAGAATTCATTGGTAAATTAGGATTAAGATTAGAAGCTCAAGGAGCATCTGTATCTTTTAAAGCTCCTGATCCAGCACCGGATACTCAACAGAATAACTTCCCACCTGCAAATACTGGAGTTCCACCAGGAACAGGTACTCCACCAGGGGCAGGCACTCAGAGCAATCCACAGACTAATATGGGTGCAAGAGGGCCAGAAGACGTAGCACAAAATTTTGAACAAGGATTAAACGACGCAGCATCATTCCCAGGAACACCTCCTGGGATAGGAGATGACGATATACCATTTTAATTAAATAGGTAACCCTACTCGCGTGGGGTTACCTTACATTATTTTTTTGGAGGAAATTATGCATATTATTCAAGAAGACACAAATTACGAGAAAGTGATTGCAGAAATCATATTAGATGAAGCTGGTAAATTGATCCCAGGAGTTCTTAAACAAAAATTATCTAAACGATCATTTAGAAAACGACTTCTAGAAAAACATGGGTCTCGTGCATTCTTAATGCCTGACAAACTCAAATTCCCCATCATGGATGAAAGCGGTAATATACATTCCGGTCTATTAAAAGCCGCATATATGAGAGCTAGACAACACGGATACACAGATGTAGCAAGTAAAGCAAAAGATTTAATGGGTGAATATCAAGATATTCCTGTTCACGTTCAAGTTGAAGGGCATGAAGAATCATATGAAATTGAAATGCTTTTAGATACTCTCGAATTAGATTTCACCGAAATAAATGAAATGGAAAACGCTAAAACAATCTTTCATGATCCTGAAGGTAACCTCATTGTTGGGGAAGGGGATTGTATTGAATTCAGAGACGAAGATACCGGGGAAATGCTAAAAGGTAGGATTAAAACAATAAATGGAGATGTTGGTATTGTTGATGTTGATGGAGAAGAGAAATCGGTCAATCTAAATCGTGAGGAATAACATGATTAAAGTACTCAAAGTAATTAAGGAGTATTTGCCCCCGCATCCAGATAAAATAATTCTTAAGAATCAACATTATCCATCAGGGTTAAAAGAAAGTGATCTCTATAACTACTATATTAGAAACAAATCCAAGATTCTTAATCAAGTAGGGGATAGGGAATTAATGTTCTTTTTACAGATAGATAACAAAATAGTTGTTAGAAGAAAAGAATCCTCCGGCAAATTTCTGAAACTGAACAATCGTAATTATAATGATCTAATTACGGGGAGAACTTTATCCATACATTCTACAATGTCGGATACTGAAGACTTTGGTATAGTAGATATTGATTCAGACAACTTTCAAAAAGCTAAAAAAGCAACAGCTGAAGTGTACGATTATTTGACAGGATTGCAAAAGTTTCCATCTGTTAAAATCAGATATACTGGTAAAGAATCATTTCATGTTGTATGCTTTTTCGGAAAGAAAATAAAGATAGTCCTTGGTAAAGCATACTTAAGAACACTGCTCAATAATGGGTTTACAAATAAGTATAAGATTAATCATTATAAAAGAATACCAAATGAAGTAAATTTAGATCTATCAAGTAATAAAAAACGTGGTGGATTTATTACATTATATTCTTTATCCGTTGAAGGGTTAATGTGTGTGGAGATACCTAGACTCAAACTAAGTTCTTTTAATAAAAGAGAAGCAAAAATAAAATAGAATGCCCCGTAAGGGGCTATTCTACCCTATAAAGAATCGATATATATTTTAATATCTGATTCTCTAAATCGTAGTTTTCTACCTACTCTTATTGGTTTTATAGGTAGCGGATGCTTTGCACCCTTTGCACATTTGTTATAAATCGTCTGTTTAGCCACTTGTAAATATTCAGCAAGGTCTTCAACAGTCCATAATCTATTTTTTACTTTAAATTCTGTCATGGTTATCCTTTAACAACTTTACCATGTTTAATCATCTTAGCCATAAATGATGATATTGTTTTCGATATCTTATCGACTCTCTCTATTTCTTCTGGAGTCGCATCTGCCATACCATTGATCTTTTGACACATCTCATGTTCAATCTCGATTAAACGATGGACACCTAATTTCATCATTGTTGCATGATCCCCTGGTCCATTTTCAATGGTGAATATGTTTGGACCTTCGACAGGGAAGAAATACAAGCTATCTTTATCTATTACTGATCCTGGAAATGGTCCACTAACATCAGACCCTTTCATTTTGTAACTTTTGACTGCTGCGATAAAAGGAAACTCACCAATTTCGCCTTGCAGTTCTACTTTAAATTTTGAAAGAACTGGACTTGCATTTGATGCTGTCATATTAATGGTTTTTAAACAAGCTTCTGCTTGAGCTTTATAGTCAGCCGGGAAAGTTGAAATCATCCAACCTAATTGTTGAATGTCCCATTTCTTTTCAGTAATGAACGTTTTATCTCCAACATGAATAACTTTGTCTCCAACAATTTTGGTAGTATCTTTTGCAAAGACTTCGAGCTGACCATCGCCATCGGACACGACTGTACCCCAAGTCAAAAATTGTAACCAGAAAAGTCCATTCTTTTTTGTGCCCGGCTTGAAGTACATGTGCTCCATCATTGTTGTAAATAAAGTGACACCAAATCTTGGAGGGTTTAATATCCCTATATAATGGATCTTGGATTGATCATCAAATATGCTCCAATCAATATTACCAACTTCCATCCTACCAGTAAGACCATCTCCAAATTCAATATCTTTCTTCATAGCTCCTCCTTTAAGTTAGTTTTATATAAATATTTCTATATAAACATGACAAATATTAGAAATCAGATCTTTTAATTTTTACACATTTGATAAAGAAATAATAAATATAGAAGAGACATTAAAAGTCTCTCTGTCTTTATTTTTGTAGTTAAAGAGAGGATACATGATTAGAGAAGGTAAACTTAATATACTAATAGATGGTAAAAGAACTCAATATTTAATGTTTAAAGATAAGGAGAATTAAATGTTATCAATATCTCATTTATACGAAATTGAGGGAATGGTTCTTTACGAAGATGAACATGGATTCGTCTTTGAGGCAGAAGAAGGACATACATTAAACAAACCTATGTCTTCTGATCGTGCAGCCAAGAAGTATATGGTTTATGTAAAGAATGACAAAGGTAAAGTCGTTAAAGTTCATTTTGGAGATCCAAATTTAAAGATTAAACGTGACAGTGATGAGAAACGTAAAAACTTTAGAGCTCGTCATGGATGCGATAGTCCTGGTCCTAAATGGAAACCTAAGTATTGGGCTTGTAAAACTTGGGAGAAAAACAGAACTGTTGGAGATGTGATGAAAAAGGGCGGTTAATATGATATCAATATTACCATTATTCGAATCTAAATTAATTACTAAAAATAATTTAACTACATCTTTAATGATGAAATTACTTAATCAATATGGAAGATCTGAGAAACAGTTTAAGGTGGGAATGATTGTAACCGTAAGTAATATTATGCAATCGGATTATTCCTACGAACTAAAAGCACCCATAGGAAAACAATTTGACCCTAAATTTAAACCAGAACTTACTCCTCGGCAAATGTTAGAGAGAGGAGTATTTGAAGGTAAATATTTTAATGATCAAATATTAGAGTTTCCTAAAGAGTGGTATATTACCGCTCTTAGAAAAGGAAAACTATCGCCACAAGGATCTAATCCTAAAATAAATTATATGGGAGTTAAAAGTCGTCAATCTCTTGGTGTTTGGAAAAAAGGAAATAGTTGGATTTACGGTGACGATCCAAGAGGATGGGGAGAGTGGTATTTTAGATATTATTTAGGACGAAGAGATCCTTCAGTGGATAGAAAACAAATTGGTAGACATAATGGAATTAAGAGATTTATTGGTTCACTACAAAAAGATTGCAAAAAAGGGGATATGTCTTGTGGTCTAGTTAAGAGACAGCTCTTAACTAATTGGGCATATGACGCAACTAGGTATTAAAATGATATCCATATCAAAATTAGTCAAAGATAAGAAGAAATATAAATCAAAAATATTACAAGGGATGCCTTATAAAGACATCACAGAAGATTTTATTAAAAACTTAGATAATAAAGATTTAAATTCTATGCATTACAACTCACATAAATTCTATACATATTCTTGCAAACGTTCTCATTTCAAAAAATATATTCCATTGATAGAAGAACGTCATGGATGGATTATTAAAGAGATGAAAAAACGAGGACTTAAACATGATAGTCCTCTTAGTTGTAAAGAGACAGCTCTTAACTAATTGGGCTTATGACGCCACTAGATATTAATAGGTGTATAATATGATACCACTTTATGAAGCATTATTTAATAAATACAAGAATAAATTTCTTATACACGAGCATAGAGCTGATAAAGTCGGTTTACATTATGATATTCGAATAGAACATAAAGGTAAACTCGAGAGTTGGGCGTGTCGATATGCTCCAGAATTAATCAAAGGCACCAAAAAGAAAATATTGATCATACTCCAACCTGCACACGATCTAGATTGGTTCGATTGGGAGGGAGAAATCAAGGACGGATATGGTAAGGGTAAAGTAAAGATTTGGGATAAAGGCTCTGTTAAAAAGATTAAATGGGATGATAACCATAAAACTATTGAGTTCACCGGAACCAAAATTAAAGGCATCTACCATATCATCAGATACACTGGTGGTAAGAAAACTCAATTCTTAATGTTTAAGGCAAAAGAACAAATATAGTTGTACAAGGAGTCAGCTATGAAAAAAACGACCCGAGATAATAAGCGATTTCGGATTCGTGCTGAGGAACAGCTTAAGTTAAAAGGTCCTCCTTCATATAATGAAATGAACGAATCCAACATACAGAGTATGATTCACGAGCTACAAGTTCACCAAATAGAATTAGAAATGCAAAATGAGGAATTACGTAAAACTCAAATATCGCTTGAAGATGCTCGTAATAAATTTGAAGATCTTTATGAGTTTTCTCCTGTAGGATATTTGACAATTAACGAAAAAGGAAAGATTATAAAATCTAATCAAACTGCAGCACAAATGTTTGGTGTTCCAAAACAGTATGTAATTAATAAACATTTCAATCACTTTATTGCTAGTGAAAGTCAAGATATATTTTATCTTCACTGTAATTCAATTATTTCAATAGATCAAGAAGGAACTTGTGAACTCAAACTTAAGAAAATAGAGGAGAATACCTATTCTACGCTTGATGTACAGTTAAATTGTAAACTTGCAAAACCCATTAAAAATAAATTATATCAACTTAACATAACATTGACAGATATTACTAATCTTAATAAAATTGTATCCGAAAATAAAAAAGTACAAGATCTTATTGTTGCAAAAGAAAAGTATGATGGTATGCGTCAACTTGCGGGAAAGATAGCTCATGATTTCAATAACATATTAGCTATCATTATGGGAAAATCAGAACTCTCTATGATGGATTGTAAAGAAGGAGAAATAAAAGAAGCATTTAGAATAATATATGAACAAGCAGAAAGAGGTAATGAAACAACAAAAGAATTAATTATATTTTCTAAAAATAATGTACCAAAGAATAAACCAATAATATCCAAAAATCAAAAAATCTACACTAATAAATACATTCTTATTGTTGAAGATGAAGAGCAATTATCCAATATGCAACGGGAAGTATTAGTCAATAAACCATTTAACCATAATGTAGATATTGCTAAAGATGGACATATTGCTCTTAAATTGATTGAAAAGAATAGATATGATTTTATAACCTTAGATTATATCTTACCTGGCAAATTTAACGGTATGCATATATATGAGCATATTAGAGAGATAGACAGCACTGTTCCCGTATTATTTATTTCAGGCAATATGCAATTTTTAGAATCTATAAAAGAGTTAAGGAAGAATGATAACAATATAGATAACTTACCAAAACCACATGAAATCAATGAATATGTAAATTATGTAAATAGGTTAATAGGATTATCCTTTGATAAAAAGGAGGTGTGATGTATATAAGACTTTTAAAACTTGTTGGTTTAAACGTTGTACAGAGTGTTGTTATCTCCGGCACAATAATGATTGGACATAGTATTTATAGAAAAATCAAATTTGATCGAGTTACTAAAAAATATGAAGATAGTCTTAAAGAGTATGAAAATAGACAATGGCAGCCAGAATCAAAGGAGAAATAATGCCTAGAATAACAAATGGTATAGAATCTGAAAACGTATTCTTGCTACAATGTCAAGAATATACGTTTCATATACTAAATTGTGACGAACAAAGATTAGCTGTGTTTAAAACAGAAGAATGCACAGGATATTTTCAAGGTGGTGAAGTAATATCATTTGATAAGAACAAACATAAAGGTTGTAGTGTAATGATGGAAGGAAGAGATGACATATTAACTTATATGAAACAAACTTTACCATTTGATGAATACGCAGAATATGAAAGATGGGAGTTAAAAAATGCTTGAATATTTAAAAGATCCAATTATTATCCAATATATTATTTCTGGAATCAATGTTATAGCAGCCATTATTGTTATTATAGCAGCATTTATGATTCGCAAGAATCGCAAACACATAGAGAAAACCACTAAATTAATGGGCAAAGCTAGTGGACATTTACAAGACACATTTGATTCAATGGTAAAATCTATGATTAGTTTAACAGAGTTAAGGAAATTGAACCCACAAGATGGTGATATTCAAATTCAAGCCGGTGAAGAAAAAAAGCCATCTAAAAAGAAAAAGTTACCTAAACCTATCAAAAAAGAATCTAATGATACTCCATTAGTTGATGCTGTACTTGCTGGCAAAGACCCATTTATTGATCTAAATAAGACTATCGAACTAACGGATGAAGTAGATTTAAATAAAACAATCATTTTAACTGATGAAGTAATTCCATTAACAGACGAAGTAAAAAGGGGGAAGAAATGAAACATGAAAAAGAAGATTACAATCGCATTCAGGATCCTGAACATAAAATTCCCGAAGATGAACCTGTGTTCTTGATTAGAGCACAGGACAAAGTATCTGGGGATGCACTTCGAGCTTGGGCACAGTTAAATGATGATGCTGGTGGTGATTCGGATATAAGCACAGCAGTTTGTGACCATGCGTTACTTATGGACGCATGGCCTACTAAGAAGTTAGCGGATTAAACTTATGATAAACAAGGATGTAAATACAAGAGATCTTCCCTCAGGACCTGATGGTTCTGAGGGTTGGCTTGAAACATATAATCAGAATTTCTTCTTCTATTTAGAGAAGAATCCTGAGAACATTGATATTGAGGATATTGCACAAGGTTTATCAAATTTATGTAGATTCACAGGACAAGTTAAAGAATTCTATAGTGTAGCTCAACATAGTTGTATCATTTGTGATTATGCTCCTGAGCATCTTAAATTAATAGGTCTTCTTCATGATGGAGCAGAAGCTTACATTTCTGATATACCTAGACCGGTTAAAGGATTGATATCACAAATTAAAGAATTAGAAGTAAGTATTCAAATACAAATCGCTGATAAGTTTAAATTAACATTTCCTTATAGTGGTCAAATCGATATATTAGATGCGCAATTGATGTTAGCAGAAGCTGACCAATTATTTAATCATCGCGTTTCTTGGCAAGTAGAAGGATTAGACCCCCTTGATGTAATAATCGAGGAATGTTGGGCTCCTCCTAGAGCTAAGAAAGAGTTCATGACTAGGTTTGAGGAACTGTACGATGGGAAAATTGATTGATTTAATTACCAATCATTGGGAAGTAGTAATCCTGTATGTTGTTATTCTAGTAATAACTTATCTAATAAGCCTCAGAGATAAAGGAGGGGAATAATGTCAGTGATAATCGAAAACGCGAGGAAGATTCTTCGCCGCGAATTCGATGACGACGAAGACTTTCGACAATCATACATAAGCAATATAGCGATGCTTCTACATGATAAATACAATATAATAAATTGGGAAGATCGTAACAATGCAGCGGAAGAAATAATGAAGTTGATATTCGGATGAAGGAGTAATTAAAATATGTCAGACTACTATTTGCATACTACCTCGGACATAATCACCCGAGGAGTGGCGAAGAACGTGATCAGAAGTTATGTGAAGAAATATTTGTTCTCACTAATCAATGGACTTTCAAGTGAACGATTTGGTTTTAACACCGTAGACAGAATATCAATCGAAGTAAAAAAATTCTATGATGATCTATATGAAGACGAAATAATGTATATTGATAGTGCAGGGTATAGTATAATAGTTGGAGACATACCCCCAACTCAAATTAATCCGTTTATAGACTGCTACATATATTTCTTAGAAAAATATTGTGAAACCTATTGTGACCATATATTTAGTTTGGATATTCCGATTTTCTTGAAGCATCCAGATTTTAACACATATTCAAATTTATATAAACGCAATTATAGATCAAACCAATTGATGAAACACACATTAGATCAAAATCCAGTATTGTATGATAAGATAGTATATGTATATCAATTTAAAATTTCAGAGCAATACGAGATCTGGAATCGCATATATGATGAGTTTTGGGCAAATGAAGATCGACTTAAACATTTCGCCTTGGGTGGTCTTGTAAGTGTTCGAGGAGTAACAGGTATTAAATTCTCACCCTATCTTGGAATGCTTTATAAGTTGCTACATATTGTTAGTAAAAAGAATTTAAAAGAAGAATCAATTTTGCATATCCTAGGAATTTACGGGATACACGATCGTTTTCATTTAATGTTTCTTCAACAATTATTCAATGATATATATCTAAAAGATCAAAATTGTTCTGTTCAACTTAGTTATGACACTATTAATTATTTCGTTAGCGGATTATTTAAAATTCGAGATCTAGATAGTATTATACCTCAAGATAATGGATCATATATTTGTGATCTAAATAATAATCTTATTGATCAAATGGATAAAATCGTGTTGTATCCTGATGCTTTGCAGGCAATAAAAGATAATATTTCATGCTTACATAATAAAAGCGCTCTTTGCGATACAAGAGTATATTGCTATTTAAATGTCATTAGACAATTACTGTCTGATCAAATTATGAGAGAGGTTATTGATAAACATGATTTAGTAAATCAATTCTTAGAGTTTGATACTTTTAACTCTCTAAAGAATAATATGAAACCTCTCTTTCTGAATCTAGAAAAGATTTATCCTTTTGTGTTTAGAAATTATACAGACAAAATTATGAATAATTTCAAATGGATACATTCCTTTCACAAGTGGTGGACAAGTGGACGCGACGAAAATAGACTTGAGAAAGGAATCGAGTTGTTTATAAAACACATTAATTTCCCAAAAGCAATAAATGATGACAGAGGTTAAATTATGCAACCAAGATTAATGGATATCGACGCTTATGTTAAGAAAAAGAGTATAAAACAAGTATCATCAATAAGGAGATATTCTGGAGCTAAAATTGATGAATCTGGTCCTTTCTCGGAACAGATATTTGGTAGACAAGGATCAAGAGAAAGACGAGTTAGATTTGGATATATTGAGTTGAAGACTAAAGTTATTCATCCAGAAGCTTGGGATATAGTTATTAAACTCAATACAGATATTGTTAAATGTATAAAAGGTCAACACAAATATTCTGTTGTGAAAAAAGAATTTGTACTTGATGAAGAAAATGGCGATTCTGGCCTATTTTATTTTGTATCCATATTACCCAGCTTACGACTCGAGCAATTCTCTGAGAAGGACAAGAAGAAAGCGTCTCTTGTCAATTACGTCAAGAAAAACATGGATACGATTCTTGTAAGTAAAATGTTGGTTCTTCCGGCAGGAATTAGGGATATAACAATCTCTAAATCCTCCGGCAGAACTTTGATTCAATCGTCAGAGATTAATTTACTCTATGACAACTTAATTAAACAATCTAATTCAATAGCAACCGATGTAGAAAGTTTACCTAGAGACATTGTAGAACCTATTGTATCCGCGATGCAACGAAATATATTAGAAATAAATACATGGATCAAAAATCGCATTAAAGGTAAACAAGGAGTCATTAGAGGTGGAATGTTTAAGAAAGTAACTGATTACTCTGGAAGACTTGTTGTTGTAGGCGATCCAGAATTAAAATTAGGATATATTGGTTTACCTTGGCAAATGGTTTTGATTCTTCACGAACCGTTTTCTATTAACTATATTTTATATAAGGATAAAACTGGTATTCCTTTGATTAAAGAAGAATTAAAAATAGAGAGCGAACCAGATATTACAGATATTAAAAGACTTTTGAAGAAAGCTAAAGAGAACCCAACTGATATTTTACCAGAACTAAAAGATTATTTAGTAGATGTTGCTAAAGAGATAACAAGAGAAAAACAAGTACTCTATAAAAGAGATCCTGTTGAAAATCGTGATAGTTGGATGGCGGCTTATGTTAGAGTCGATCCAGATGGATATGTTATTAAACTTAACCCGTTAGATTTTCTAAGAACGGGTGGTGACTGTGATGGAGACACTTATGTTGTGTATTCTCTTTTAACTAACGAATCACAAAAAGAAGCTAAAGAGAAAATGAATCCAAGACATAACAAAAATATGTGGTATTCAGTCACTAATTCAGATAAATGTCCATATGAAGTTAGATTTGACGCATTAACAGCAATCTTTGCAGCAACTAAAAATTGAGGTAAATTATGGATAAAGATAAACACAAAATAGAAGAAATCTCCTGGGCTACATCTTATAGTCCAAGTGGGCCTAGACCAGCACCTCCTACTTATCCAACAGTGGCATCGACAGCTCCTCAAGGACAAAATCAACATGCTAAATTTAAAGGAGTGTTACCAGACTGTGCTAGAATGTATACATTTCAACAATCGATTTATTTAGCTCTTGCAAATGGTAAAGATGTTTATGCAACAGCTAGCCCTGGTGGTGGTAAAACTTTACCATATCTGTGTTATTGGTCTCAAAGGATATTTGACATTGACACACTTGACGTACTTGACAAAAAATGGAACCAGTATATACCATTAATAGAGAAATTATTAATTAGTCCAGAAGATTTACCAAAACTATTAATTCTTACACCAACTAGACAATTAGCAGATCAAATCTATAGCGAATTTAAACAACATTATTCTCAAATATTATCTAATATTCTTCATGCTTTACTTCAAAGATTAACTGGTCAAACTTCAGATCAATATGCTCACTTATTAAACATAATTCATAACCAATTACCTGTACTATCAAGACACAGGTTCCAACGATATGAAAATTTACGTCGAATGGAAGCAGATAGAGCTAATGTTGGAGAAGATAGAATTGAACAAGCAAAACGAGAAATTGAAACAATAGATACACATATTAATAATTATGGAATAGATGGGATTAAAAGAATTACCGATTCTGGTAATACCTCCAAAAAATCACTAATAGCAATAAGACACGGTGCTAGAACAGAGGGGGATCTACAAACTTCTCCAGTTATTGTTGGTATATATGAAAGTATTGAAAAGGATATAGGTAAAATCAAAGGTAACCTGGGATTGGTAGTATGTGATGAATCACATTTAATACAAGATAAAGAAATAAGAGATAGTAGCCGGGCAACAACTATAGCATTTGGTCTTTACACTATTCTTAAAGCAATTAATAATGATACAAGATTGTGTTTTCTTTCTGGAACAGCGAATCCTAGTTCTGCTCAGAACTTTGTGAATTATCTGAGAACATGCTACAATAGACGAAATATTGCAGTAATTGAAACTCCTGATTCTGCCGCTAATGCGTCACAAATAACAGTACATGCTGATGATTCAATTAATAGTGACCGATCATTGATCAATATTATGGCAAATTCTAGAACACATCATACTGTCATTGTTATGTTCTCAAAAAGAAAGATTGATAGATTAGCACAATTAGCATTAAGTAAATTAAGAAAAACACCTTTGCATAATTTAAGTTCAGGATTTAAATTTACAGATACCGCTACTAAAACTCCATTTTCAAGATATAGAAAAGTATCTTCCCGACCAGAAATTGATAGGGAAAGAACAGCAAGAGAAGCAGGACAAATGGAGGGAGCATCTCATATTCACAGTAAAGAACAAAGACAATATGTACAAGCAGGATTCGGAGTTATATATCGTGTTGATGATAAAGACCGGCGTGTTAGAGAGAAAAGTAAAGATAATCAAATTGTCGCCGACCTATTTAAAAAAGGTAAAATAAAAGTATTGCTATCAACAGATGCAATTGGAGTAGGAGTGAATATTGATGTTAAAACAATGTACATTCCAACGATTGAGAAATTCCATGGAGGTGGATTCAAACCTATGGAACCCTCTGAACTCTCACAGTTGATTAATAGAACAGGAAGAGGGGCATTTATGTATTCGAATGTAGTAACTACTACTCCATTTGTTGGCCCAATTACAAATGCATTATCTTTAGCACCAAGACAATTTGCTAAAGGTGTCACAATTGAAAAGATACCAAAAGAATTATGCGCAGTAGCAAGTGGATTCAAATTTATATGGAGAAACCAAATCGGTATAAACCCTTTATGAGGAGAAGTACTTAATGTTTGACAAAATAACTCAGTTAATACCAACAATTCAGGGGGAAGGTCCTAAAGTTGGCGTTCCTTCCCTACTGTTAAGATTTAGAGATTGCAATTTAAATTGCCCATTTTGTGATACTCAATGGTCTAATAAACACACAAAAGCTAATTTTTCATGGGACGATATCACAAAGTATTTAGATCAATATCCAAACATTGATAATGTTATGATTACAGGTGGTGAACCTTTCCTCTATGCATCAGAAATAGGTGAAATCGTTTCTGAACTTATTAAGAGAAGAGAAGGTCAAATTAAAACTGTTGAAATTGAGTCAAATGGAACACTAATTAACGAAGTAAATTGTTCTAAATTATTTATGGGAGTACCAAGTGGAAAGATTAAATTATCGATTAACATATCTCCTAAACTTGGACCAGAATGTTACAGCGAAAGTAGATCATCTCCAAGAGATATACTAGCAACATATATGGATAACAGTGGTACATTAAATCGTTTAGTTGGAGCTTCATCATTCGACTACATATACAAAATTGTTTATCAAGAAGATTGGAAAGACTATATATTAGAATTTCTTGAAGGGATTCGTTTACCACATGATAGACGTACTCCATCAAAGAGAATATATATTATGCCGATTAGTCCTGATTATCGGGATTATGATCTTACTGATCCTCAAGGACAATTCGAATTCAGTAATAAATTCAGAAAAAGTTGTGTTGATGCTGTGCAGTTCTGTATGAAAACAGGATATAAGTTTTCACCTAGAGAACATGTATGGATATATTTAGATGTAAAAAATGAACAAATTGAGGTAACACAAGATGCCGAACGAGAAGATAACACAGATGCTGAGTGATGCTCCCGGACAAGTATCAGGAATAGAAGACACTATTGTTCAGGTAGATAATGAAATCGCTCAATATCAAGAGGAACAAGATGCTTTACAAGAGGCTCTCGAACAGATATATTCAGAAGTCATACCTGTTCTAAATCCACAATGTGATTTCCTATATCATGGTGATGGGTTCTACTCTGGTTCTGGAATAGGTACCATTGATTCTAATATTGTCAATTGGCAATCATTTAATCTGGTATCTAGTCCAGCAACTGGATCTAACTACTATGATGTATCTGTTAGTCCTCCAGAACAAAAACCTTATGATCCATTATTGCCCTTTACTCCTTATCAACTTATAACTATTGATGATACAGAGGTTCAAGATAAATATGATGAATTCTCATTTATCATTGATTCAATCCATCATCCAATGGATTTAAGTGGTACATACGGAACAAAAGCTAATATTGCTATGTTGAATGGTGGTAAAGGTACATTAAATGCTAATAAGAATAAATTGCTTGATAGTCAAACTAAATTAGCAAGATTTGGAGAATAATAATGTCTGGTAATTCAAGAATATCTGATTTGTGGATAGGAGTATGTAAATGTCACGACGATGAAGATGATAAACCAATGATTGGACCAATTATAGAAGGAAGTACAGATGTTATGATTAATGGAGTTGGGGCAGCTAGAATATTTGACAAAGTAAGAGGTGAATGTGGACATTATGGATATATCATTAAAGCAAGTCTAGACGCTAAATGTAACGGAAAAGGAATGGCTAGACAGTTTGATGATGTCACAGGTTGTACAGTGGGGAAGATATTAACATGCAGCCACAACTCAAAAACCAATTAGATCTCGTAAGAGAAATAGATACAATTCTAATAAATAAAGGAGAATTATATCAATACCAAATTGATGCTCTCAAAAAATTAAAGAAATCTCCTCGATTAGCATTTTCATTTGGTAGGCAGATGGGCAAAACAATGTTACAACAAGAACAACTTAAAGCATATTATGAGATTATAAATCTGCCTACTTACACCAAAATAATATACCTTAAAAATGGATCTTATATATTTGAGATATATGGTTATTTAGGAAAATTTAGATTAAGAAAAGTTAAAGGTAAATGGATGGCAACCAATATCTGGTATATTCTAGAATTCTTAGATAGAAAACAAGTAAATCAAAAAGTCATTGCAGAAATCGAAAGAGAATTATTTGGAGCGTTAACATGAGCACATGTAATGGTCATGCTACAACAACATTTTGTCCCTCACATCAATTGAACCCAAGAGGATCTCTTGCTCTAAATTCTGGACAACTTGCTACAATTAAACCAGTAAATCCTGTCCATGGAGATTTATTCTTAGAACCAAAAAGTAATAAATTAATGGTATGGGATGGAACCGCTTGGATAATAGTAGCTCCTGGAGAAGAAGAAAGCATCATCGACCAATTTGATGTTGTTACTGATGATGGATTCTTTAAAGTTAAACTTTATGAACATTCGGCAAGTGGTAAGAAGTCAGTTATGATTTGGGATGGAGACGATCTATTTCTAGGTAGTACAGAAGAATCAGTTGATTTCTTAAAACGTAATCTAAAAGGTAAGTATTATCTTTGGGTAGAAAAACGAATATTAAACTATTTAAGTTAGGAGGCGAGTACATGTCATTTATTTGTAGAGTATGTGGACACGGAGATTATGATGTACATAATCCTAGTGAATTCAAATTTTGTAATTATTGCGGCGTATTATTTATGGATCAAGATACATTTACATTAGAAACTGTTGGTATTGAATTGACTCATCCAAATGCAAAGATCCCGGTAAAATCAAAACCTGGTGATGCAGGATTCGATCTGTTTGCTCCTGAACGTGGAGGAATTATGTCAGGAGACACAGATTTAATTAAATTAGGATTTAAAATTCAACTTCCAGATTGTGTTGAAGCACAGGTTAGACCTAGATCTGGATTAGCATTAAAGCAAGGAGTACAAATAGGGAACTCTCCTGGGACAATCGATAGCGGATATAGAGGAGAAGTCGGTGTCATCATATACAACTCCCATCCAGAATTAGCATTTAATTATGAAGTAGGAGACAAAGTAGGTCAGATGGTAATTAAAAAAGCATTCCCATATGAATTCGAACGTCTCGAATCAGTGAATGAAACTGAAAGAGGAGAGGGAGGATTTGGTTCTACTGGAGGACATAAAGATTTATAGGAGGCACATTTGAATTTACAAGAAAAATTCGATGCCGTTTTTAAAGTCGGCAAAAAATTCATTCATGATAATATTCAAAGAAAGTATTGTTTGGATGAAGAATTAGATTATAGCGATGTATTAAATCGCATTAGAAAAGAATTGAAGCAAACAAGTATTAATAAGAAAAATTTAGATTATATAATGAGTATGATGGGCGATGGGAGATTCATTCCAGGAGGAAGTATATCATTCGGACTTGGAAATAAAAAGATCAAATGTAGTCTATCTAATTGTTATTTTACACCTATTGAACACGATAGTATTGAAGGTATATTCGAAGCATGTAAAAAATTAGCCAGGACTTTTTCATTTAGAGGAGGATCTGGTGTCGATATAACTATTCTCAGACCTAAAGATGTGGAAGTTAACAATGCTGCGATACATTCATCCGGAGCCGTTAGCTTCATGCCTCTCTTCAGTAATACATCTGCAATAATTGGACAAAACGGTAGAAGAGGAGCTGAAATAATTATGCTAGATGTTAGACATCCAGATCTTCTAAATTTTATATGGTCCAAGTCTAGACCGAAAGAAGTATTCGGTCAAGATCCATTGACTGGGAAAGTTCATGATGTCTATGATGCAAATATTTCTATTAAATTATCAGATAGCTTTATGACAGCTATTAAAGAAGATCAAGATTGGACTTTCTGTTTCCCAGATACTAAATTTGAAAAGTACGATACAGAATGGAAAGGTGATTATGATGATTGGGCAAGTAAAGATTATCCATTTATTACTTATAAAACAATTAAAGCAAGAGAAATATTAATGCAGATTGCAGAATCTGCATGGATATCTGGTGATCCTGGAATATCATATTGGGATACAGTTCTTAAATGGACACCTGGATCATTCGATGAAAAACTTAAACCAAAAGGGACAAACCCTTGTGGTGAACAACCATTAGCAAATAATAACAACTGCTTATTGTCTGCTCTTATAATGCACAAATATGTTATACATCCATATCAACATAATGCACAATTTGATCTCGCTACATTCTTAGAAGATGTCGAACATGGAGTAATATTTCTAGATCATCTCATTGATCTTAATATTAAGAGACATCCATTAAAGGAGCAACAAGAAGCAGATAAATATGGCAGAAGAGTTGGTATAGAATTTACTGGACTTGGCGATTGTTTAGCTATGCTAAGTTTAGAATATGGATCACAAGAATCAATAGATTTTGTCGATTATGTATTATATATGAAAGCTATAACTGAATTTATGGCTAGTATTGGATTAGCGAAAGAAAAAGAATGTGCTCCTTGTTTTAAAACAAAGGAGAGTAGAAAGAATTATTTAAAACATCCATATATTAAAAGATTAATAGGATATGTAGCAACCATTAGTGACGAACGAATGGCGGACAAAATAATCAATTATGATGATTTTGCTCCTAATCCAAAAAACTTAATCGAAGATGTAATGAATCACGGTCTAAGAAACTCAGCATTTAATACTGTTGGACCTACTGGTACCATTAGTATTTTGGCGGATAATTGTACCTCCGGTATTGAGCCATTGTTTGCCTTTGACTATCATAGAGAAGTTAGGTTGAAGGCGGAAGGTAGTCAAACAGAGACAACCCGAATAATTCACTTTCCATTGTTGAAAAATATCGGTTTTGAAGTTATGGGAATGGAAAACAAGGAATTAGCTAAAAAGTTTAATTATGTTACTGCCCATGAATTGAATTATAAGAAAAGAATTAAGATGCAAGCAACAGTTCAGAAATGGACAGACAGTAGTGTATCGTCAACAATTAATCTTTCAACAGATGCCACAATTAAAGACATTTACGACATATATCTTTATGCTTGGGAAGAAGGATTAAAAGGAGTAACTATATTTCGGGATGGATCAAAGAAAGGTATCCTTAGTACCGGAGATAATCAATTCGATGCCGAAGAAGGATATTCATTCATAAATGTAGAAAAATATCTCCTCAAAAAGAAAGATGAATTAAAAGATAGACAGCGAGCATATAGAGATGTTGAGTATTGGAAACGAGCAAAAGTATATCTCACAGTATCTGTTGACGCAAATGAAAAACCTATCGAAATTTTCTCGAACGTGCCTTATGAGGCAGGAATAAATGAAGCAGGAGACTATTCTACAGAACTATATATGGAGAGAACAAGTTATTGGCACAGCATGTGTCGATTGACTAGCTTACTTTTGAGGGCTGGTGTACCTATCGATATGATATGTAACCAGCTTAGAAAGTCATCTCCGAGCATGGTAGATCTTCCTGCTATAATATTAAGAGTATTAAGTAAATATAATAAGATTAGTCAGGACACAATAGACACAATAAAAGAAACAGGTACTGGTGGTGGATACTGTTTCAAATGTAAAAAGCATGGGATAGTCCACACTGGCGGCTGTAAAATATGTCAACTTTGCGGAGACGAAGCGTGCGGATAGACTTATATTATGCTGTAATTATATTAGAGATTAAAACAGGTATACCTTTTACAACTATATTCGCAATATTCTTTATTGTGTTATATATTATAATTCAATTATTCTTTAGAATATTTAGAATTAATGAGATCTTTAGGTTTTTAATATTCCAACATTTTATAAAGAAATTATATTAGTGGTACCCTAGGTTAATAGCCTTTACCTATCGTACCTACTCTGTTCTATGCGCACACCATAGAACGTCTCATCTAGAATTGCCAGATATTCTTGGACTCAGGGGAGAGAAAGAGGATATCTGGTGATCTATAATCACTTAATTTTTATTTTATTTTGTTTGACCTAGAAAAGGAGGAACCTGGATATGGCAGAGTTAAAGTTAAACCAAGCCCTCACTCATCGAAGTCGTCTGTTAGGACGAACCTCTGGTGAATATAAAGGTGAGGTAGCACAGACTGTTTTTCAAGGAAGATTAACAATGAATGATGATTCTTTGGGATCAGTCCGGAAGAAAATGTTCGCGTTAACACCTGTTCATTTTACTATTGGTAAAAAAGCACCAAGGGGATTTGAGTCCAAACAAGACTTCGAAACCCGTACAAAAGCGGAGAATACATCTATTGCTCAACTGATGAAAAATTCAGAAGAGTTATATGAAAAGATTCTTCAAGCTAACGCCGATAAGAAAGTGACAATTAACGGGAAAAAAATGTCTGTAGCATTCGCAATCGTCTACAGAGATATTTTCTTGCCCAGAAAGAAGGATCAGTTAACAATATTGAAGTTTCAATATCAAAAAGTATTAACTGAGATCGATAACATTAACGAACAAGCAAAACGAGAAGTTGATCAAATTATTCAGACTTCTTCACAAGCCGAAAAACCTAACGCTGAAGAATCAAAGAAAGCGTATGAGTTTCACATAGGCAATCGTGAGGCAAAGTTAATCGATCCGTTAGGCATTAAAGATGATATTGATAAATTGCAAGCCGAAATTGAGATCATTGAAAGCGATCTTCAAACTCAATTATACACCAATAATATATCTACGGATATAGATTGGTCTCCTGAAAGTTGACAGATATTGAGGTGCGTTTTACGACTCGTAAAAACACGGCCCTTTAGGGAGTGAGGGTTATCACTCCCTATCCCGCCCCTACGAGGGGCACAGGTAGATGGAACCTGCAAATAGACAAGAAGCATATATAAATGCTTCACCAACTCGTAATCTTTAATATTGTAATCTTAAGCACGGTCATTAGCTATGAAGCGGGGGCTTTACCTCGTGGAGCGTTCAGACCAATAAGATCGTAAGATCTAATTTTTGACACAATTCTAAGATTTGATTTTATAATATTGCAAGTTTCAGACACAAGTCGGAATGAAGGTAAAATAGGTTTTCCAGTGGACCTTGCGGCGCCTCCGGTTAAGATGTATCTCAATTATCGTCAAAAGAAGTAATTAATTTTTTCTACATTTATAGAGAAATAGTACACTTAATTAGTTGCCCTTTCCGTAAGTTACTCCGGTATTTGCCGGCCTTGTCACCAACTTATTGGTCAATAAGGGCTTGCATCGGGGCTTGGATAGACGAATCGTTTCCAGCTCTGTCGTCGTCGAAATCTCCGTGCATACCACCGGTTAACAGAGCGACCTTTCGCGTGGTGGGCACCGCCCCGTATGACTAAAAGTAGTATCTTATTACTACCTCCTATTCAAGTTATGATTCTCCTCATAATTTGAACACTACATGATTCTGTAGTGAAATCTCTCGGTTTACTGGGGAGTTAATTCTCCCCAGTGAATCACTATTTTTTTTATTTTTGAGGTAAAAATGAAAGTAGATGATATTCAGCAAATACTGTCTTTAGTTAAATTAGAACTTATATGGTCTTTAGTATTAGGCGGAGTAGCACTTTATATTTTTATATTAGTCAAAGATTTTTTAACGACATTAGTCCATTATCATCAGTTTAAGTCAAATAGTTATGTATCAATAGGTAACATGGTGAGTGTTAATGGATTTATTGGTCGAATTAAGAACTTCAGTAAAACCAATATAATAATAGAAGGTGAATCAGGATATTATAGAGTACCTATGAATCGTTGGCAATTCCATAAATGGATATTCCTTAGAACTGAATGGAAACAAGATTCTGAAATAGCGGGGCGTAGATTAGGACTTAGGAAAGATGATGATATTCAGATAGATCGTGAGTTATTTCAAAAAGTAGCGGCTGTATTAAATCATTTCGAAAAGGAGAAAAAAGCGAATGATAGTGGTGGTAATTAATGGTGCTGCAGAAAGTGGAAAAGATAAATTCATTAGATATATTAAACAGAATGAGAATTATGATTATACAACAATAAATCTTTCAACAATTGATCCTTCTAAAGAAGCATTAAAAATATTAGGATGGAATGGAGTATATAAAACTGAAGAAACACGTCAAGCAATGGTAGATTTAAAACGAATATCAATGAAATTATTTAATGGTCCATTTAAACATATTGTTGAACAAATAAAAGGAATATCACAATTGACAACAAAAACCAATTGGGTAATTTTTGTTCACTGTCGAGAACCTGAAGAAATACAAAAATTAGTTGATTATTATAAACGAGAGTGTATAACTCTATTAATAAGAAGTTCCCGAGGAAAAGCTCTAAAGAATGGGTCAGATGATGTAGTTGAAAATTATGATTATGATCATATTATAGATAATAATGAAACGCAAGATATTCTAAAAAATAAAGCTATTGATTTTGCAAATAAACATTTAATTCAGGAGTAAAATTATGGGAACACAAATTCAAGGAATGGGATCTGTAACTGTTGATGATGTATACGAGAAGATAAAAGCTGGAGAAAGTCTTGATAAAAAGATAGCATATTCTCATCCAGAAAAAACGAAAAATAAATCAGTCCGAATTTCAATAGGTAGAGTGTGGTTTAATGAACTTTTACCAGATGAATGGCCACTCGTTAATGAACCTATTAATAATGATAAAATGACTACTATTATAAAACAGTTTGTTAAAAAATATGACTCAGAAAAAACTGCAGACTTAATTGGTGATATTCAACGAGAAGCATTTAAACTTGCCACATTGAGTCCAAGTTCTTTTAACATTGATACATTTATTCCACCAGACGAATGGTTACAATTGAAATCCGAGTTCCAAAAGAAATGGACTAATACTCCAAAAGATGAAATAGATATTAAAGTATTCACAAAAGAAGCTGATAAATTAAGTAAAGTGTTAGTTAACCATATGGATAAATCTGGATTTAAAATTCAAGATGTAATGAATAGTGGTTCGAGAGGAAATGCTATACAAGATTGGAAAACTCTACTTGTTTCTAAAGGATACGTTCTTGATATTGAAGGGAACATTAGAGGTCCTATTATTGAAGGGCAATCAGATGGATACACTCAAGAAAACTATTATCATGCAGCATCTCAATCTCGACGAACTCTTTATTATAAGTCAACAATGACAGCTAAACCAGGATATCTATCTAGAAAAGTAACAATGTCAAACGCAAATGTTGTTGTTGATTCTACTAGAAATGATTGTCGTACAAGAAAATATTTCGAACTATCTGTTGATTCTAATAACTCTAAACTTCTTTTAAATAGAAACCATATTGTTAAAGGAGAAATTAAAAGAATAAGAGATGTAGCAGATATTGAAGGTCAAACGATTAAGTTAAGATCTCCTATATATTGTAGGGCAAAAAAAGGAATATGCCCTGTTTGTTATGGTGGGCATTATAAAGACTTAGGAACAACCAATATTGGTATTCTTGCTGGTGGTGCCATTAATATGGTTGCTATTAACAGTATGATGAAGCTAAAACATAAAGCTAGTCAAATCGAAATTATTGATGTCAATTTTAAGAAACTTATTAAATCATCAAGTGAAGATATATCTATAATTAATAAACTAATTGAAATTAGAGAAAAAGAAATTATTGCGAAAACAAACTGTACAATATTATTAGATAAAAGTGATTATGATGAATCAACATTAATAGATACTGGTGAAGAAATTTTTATACCTGGCATATTCAATCTATACGTTGGTGACATATCTAAAAACAAATTTATATCTCTCCCATTTAACTTTCAAGTACATTTAAATAAACCAGAAGATTATGTTGTTGATGGTAAAACTATTATATTAAGATATACTCAAGGTGAGAAGATATTAAGTCAAGATTATTACACAAAACAAACTGAACCGAGTGTAATAGATAGAATATTAGGTGGAGCTTTAAAATATATTAATAGCCCTGAAGCGTTAATATCTGCAGCTCACGATCAACTACCATCCCTTGACTTAGTACATATTGAATTAGTAGTAAGTAATATGTTCCGGCTTAAAGATGATTTAACTATTCCTTGTAGATTGTCTAACTACAAAGATTTTGAAATTGTTGGTATCAAAAAGCTTCCGCATATTAATAGTTGGTTAACTGGCTTAAGTTTCGAAGATCCCAATAAGGCTATTAAATTAGCATTACTTAATTCAAGGGACAATGATATGAACCCAATCGAGAAGATTCTCCTCGAGAAATTCTATGATCAAAAGGAGAGAAATCAGAGGGATGAACCGTAAAAAAGGTGTTAGCGTAAAAGAACAAGGGAACAGAGAAGAGAGAAAGCAAGCAAAGAAACTGAGTGAATGGATGTTTGGTGACAAGGACATGTTAAAGAAACAATCTGATTCTGGAGCATTAGAGATCATATGGAGTGGGGATGTTGTTCCAATGAAACAAATGCCCGATGAGTGGAACAAAAAATGGCCATTTTTAATGGAGGTAAAAAATGGATATAAAAAACATTATCCTGATTTCTGGAGGTACACTCAACTAACAGCATGGGTTAAGAAAGCACATAAAGAAAGTAAAACTCATAATCAGAATGTTTTATTCATAGTTACTCAGTTCTTTAGAAAAACTGCTTTAGTTACCACAAACTATTGTCCAACTGCTTTACCTTTTAAAGTTTCCTTCCCTATAGAATTAGATGATCAATGGAAATTTATGTATGTATATAGATTGAAAGATATGATGAATATTGATTTTCGAGAGGTATTTAATTTTAATACACTAATAAATGGGAGCGGATGATGGATGATCAAATATTAATACAAGAATTAAACTTGAGTTCTCTTAGACCAACAACATTGGTTAAAGGAACTCTACGAGTGGATAGACAGGCAATCTTCATTGTTTTACCAGATACTAATCTAAGAATCTGGAATGAGATATATAATACTGGGTTGCTCTTGACTAATTGTCAAGCTATTATATCCCCTGCGAAAAGATTTACTATTGGGCGTAGAAAATTTAACGCAAAGTTACATCAATTAGATCTAAGAAAGCAATTACTTAAAAGGGAAGGACCAGGTAAGAAATTAAGAGTAGTATCTACTGTTCCTATAAACCTAAGAAATAAGAAGAACAAACTTACTTCAGCAAAACCGAAATCGCAGTATTTCTTCTATGATGCGACTGTTTATTCTGATGCACTTAAATATCTAGCAGAAAGATTTAGCGGCAAAATGCTGACTACTATGATATTTAAAGAACTATCGTCTTTATATATAAATTTAAAGACACTATTACCAACATCTAGCATTGAGTTATTACTCTTGATTAAAAATCATGAAGGTCAACTTGCTGAAATGATTAACAATCTACATATGAGACTTCCAGAAAAAGAATTCTCTGGACTTAGACTTTATGATAATTTTACGATTGTTTCAAATACAGATAAAGTATTATTACCAATCGCATACAAAAGAAAAGGTAATAATGTTCTTCATCGTCCTAATATTTCTAAAATTGAGAAATTCTTAGCAGCAGAAGAAATGTCAAAAGAAGTAGAAAAAGAATCTCCATTTCAGCCTACTGATGTCGATTTTAATAAAGGTGACACTTTTGTAAACAAACTTGTGAGAAGCTTAAGAAAATCAAATCTTAGAACCAATATAAATGATAGTGGTGATATAAAAGTAGGATTAGATCCTGATAAAGTCACTAATATTTTAAAGAAGAACAAAATTGATGATCCAGATATTGCAATTAATGTTAAATCATCAATTGATGCTTATATGCTTGATAAAGGTGATAAACTGACAACAGATGAAGCAGAAAGTATAGTAATGAAAGCTATAAACTATACTGTTCATGGTACAGATGATGTTCCTGATGAATATATTGCTAAACCTCAACTACTCTTTAATAAATTAAAAGAGATTAAAACATACCGTGTTCCTCTTGACTACCCAGATTTAGAGTATCCAATTAGTCCTAAATCATCTGTTGATATTGATCATACAACAGGGCAATTTCGCCAAAAATTTGAGTTTGAAAAAGCTATCCATGAAAATGTTAGAAATCTATTAAAATCAGTTGAAGATGTTAAAGAACATCCAATAAGAATTAAGAAAGTTGATTGGGAGTTAGATGATAACATGCAAGATAGAGTTATCAACTACAAAGTAACTTTACAGAATTTAACTGGCGAGAATAAGAAACCATATATCGTTGAATTAAAAGTACCAGCTACTATTAACGATAAATATTTTAAACTTCATGGTAGCACCTATATTATTGCTTCGCAACAATTTATGAAACCTGTGACTAAGACAGACAAGAATGAAGTTCGAATTCTCAGTAACTATGCTATTATAAGAATTGGAATTAAAAATCTGAAATTTAATCCAGGTGATGTTGATGAAATAATTGATAAATATGTTAAGATTAGATATCCGAATTTAATTAAAAAACAAGAGTCTAATTCGGTTATGTTTAAAGATGGATCAGTTATAAACTTTATTGGAGATACTGTGTACGAAGAGCCAGACAGAGTAGTCACTATTGATTCTGATACTGGTAAATTAAAAGATCAAGATGGATCAGAAATGAATATCGGGAAAAATGAATTTATATACGAAATTATTCTCGAAAAGATTTTTAAAGTGAATCCAGATGATATGATGTATAGAACTAAAAAATCTGTCCCATTTATGTATATATATCTAAGTGGTATGACTATTCCTCTTATTATATATCAATGGAGTCAAAAAGGACTTTTAACAGCATTAAATGATCTCGGAATTGATTATGAATTTTCTAATACTGATAAATTAACTGAAGCCGTTGATGCTCAAGTATCGCCGACACAAGCTTACGCATTTGTAGCTACAGGAGATCAATTCTTAGCTATTAAACCAAAGTCAACGAAAGAAAAATTGATTGTTAATGGAATTCTTGTTGGTAGACTAAAGAAACCTATTGATAATTTAGATGATCCTGCACAAATTGAAGAACATATTTCTAACGTATATGGATCTGGAGCAGTTTACAACATACACAATATGACTGAGAATATGATTGATCCTGTTACTAAAGAACTTCTCGAATTTGAAAATCTACCAACTAAGTTACCAAATCTAGTTTCGAGTCACTGTGTCCCAATGCTTATGAATAATAAAGCGGACAGTTTATCTGATTTAAAAATATACAGATCTCGAATGTCAGAAATGGTATTACAAAGCATGTATAAACAAATTAAACAAGCGCATACAGAATACAAGAATAAAGTATCATTTGGTGATCCTAAAGCAGAACTTTGGTTGGATAAAGAGTATATCATTAGAGATATGATTACCGATGCTGGAGTGTTACAACATACCGAACCTGTAACTCCTGTTGATGAAATTATGCTCGCTTCTAGAGTAATTAAATCAGGCAAGGGTGGTGTTCAGAGTAAACAAATGTTTAAAGTAGAACAGCGAAATATACATCCATCACAATATGGTATTATTTCGGCAAATTCGACTCCAGAAGGTAGTAATGTCGGTATCATAAATCGTCATACTTTAACACCCGTAATTGTTAACAAATATGGATCATATGGTGCTAAAGACATATCAGGACAATCTGGATGGAATATGTTATCAATTGAAGAGTCATTAGTTCCTTTCCAAAATGAAATGGATAGTGAACGACTTGTAATGGCAGCAACACATCAAGGACAAGTTACTCCTATTGAAGATGGAGAAGCTCCGCTTGTTGGTACCGGTGCAGAATTTATTGTGCCACAATTAGCGAGTTCTAGATTTGCCCATAAAGCTAAATTTGATGGTAAAGTAATTGAAGTACAAAAAGGGAAAATAGCTACCGTTAAATATAGAAACGGACAGACTGAAATGTTTGATATAACTCCTCGTTTAAGTAGAACAAAAATGGGAGCATATATATCTCTAGAAATGAGCACATTAAACGAAGGAGAGAAATTTAAAAAGAATCAATTAGTTGGCTTCACTAAAAATTTTACAAAAGATAGTAGATATGCCAGTGGTAAAAATGTATTTATGTGTGTGATGAATCCATCTGGATACGGACACGAAGATGCTTACACAATAAGTAAAGAATTTTCTAAATCCGCATCAAGGGATATGGTTAAAGAGATTCATGCTATCATACCGCCAGAGGTTAAAATTATTAACATAGTTAAGAAAATTGGAGAGAAAGTTGAGAAAGATCAAGTACTTATAGAATTTGTTTACCAACAGAATCTTGATGATTATTTAGAAATTAATAATTTAATTGATACAGAAGATGAAGAAGTTCTAAGTGTGTTTGGATCTGGAGATAATAGTATTAAGCTTCTAGCTCAAGAAGGAGAAATTATTGATATCAAAATATATATCAATAATAGGAATTTAGTTGATCCTCAAATAGTAACTTTCCATAAAAAGCTTGTAGCTGAAACAAAGAAAACAATTGGCAATTTAGCTAAAAATCTTAAAGATGATCAATTAAAATCTGTTGATAATATTGATGTATCATTCTTCAAAACTGGAGGCCATAAATTTAAACAGAATGAATTCCAAGGAGCAAGAATAGTATACTATATTAAACAACAGAAACCTTTAATAGAAGGTGATAAGATTTCGAATAGATTTGGGGCAAAAGGTGTTATTGGTAAAGTATTTGATGAAACACCTTATGGAGAAATAACTCCAAGAATTGATGTATTTATTAGCGCATCTGGTGTATTTGGTAGAAAGAACGTTGCCATGATTAAAGAATTATATCTCGGTAAAGTTATGTATTATCTAAACTACAAATGCAGAGAATGGGCAAATAACACAAAGGTAAAAACTGATAAGATTATTAAAACAATATTAGATGTTTATAAATTAGTAGGTACAAAGAATGTATATGATGATATATCTGCTAAGTTTAAAGGTATGACTGAAGTTAAGCTTAGAAAATTATTTAAGGATGAAGACTTTAATTTCTACATTCTTATTGCTCCTTTTGAAACAGTCTCATTTAAAGATATAAAGACTGCAGCAGATCATCTAAGTATTAAATTAGATGAGAAAGTATATATGCCAGAATTAAAAGCGTGGACTCAAACTGAAGTTCCCGTTGGTGTAGCCTATTATAGTGCCCTTGAACAATTCTCGGAGATATATGCTAATGTAAGAGGAACAGGAATGTATCAAGGACTTACCAGACAACCAGCAAAAGGTAAGTCGAAACAAGGTGGTCAGAGTATTGGGTCATTAGATATGAACGCATTATTAACTTATAATGTACCTTCTATTAGAAATGAGCTATTTACTTTAAGATCTGATGATCATAGATCTAAAAGATTGGTTAATAGTAATATTATTACACAAGGTCACTCTGATATTCCAACAGAATCAGGTCGAGGTGGTACTTCACAACTATTAGATGTGTATATCACAGGCATGGGCTTAGAAATTATTTAAATAAGCAATCAAATCTCCTCTTTCGTTAAATTTAATATTCAACCATTTCATATAGAAATTTTATATTCAACAAAAACATATAGAAATAGTAAAGTATAGGAATCGTATTTTACGTCGGTTGTTTTTATTTTTAAATTTTTTTACCCGAGAGAGGAGGATTGCGTATGTCGGTCGAATTTGAAACATTTTATGTCATCATTAGTCCAGAACAGGACAGTCAGGGGAAAATCATTATTAATCGAAAGAGTGGCGAATTGCGTAATTGGTATTTCTGTAGTCAAGAATTTAACAAAGAAGATACCAATGACAAAAATATGCTAGAAATTGCTAATCAGGCACGAATATATGGGTTAGCAGAAGCATTCGAAGAATGCGGAAATGAAGGTGAATTTAAACTAGGTCGGCCTAAAAGCTGCAACGAAAAGGCTGCCAAAAAATATATGACAAATCGAATTGTCATAGTTCTCGATAATTTTAATATTGAAGATATGACCTGTGATATACATAACGGGTTAATATGCCGAAATATTGACGATGATCCGAGAATCTGGAAGAAAGTAAGATGGGGTAAAAAATATACTAAAAAGAAGAAAAGACAACCTCATTCCAATGACCATGCTTTTGCTCCCCTAAGTGATAAGATGCCCGACAAACTAAAATCAATCGCGTCTAAATAACAAAAGGGAATAGGGGCTATTATCGTGTAGTCCCTATTTCAAGATTTTTTTGTGAAAGGTTTTACATCTATGACGAATAGATTTTTAGTACCCATTAATACAGGTGAACAACTAAAATTCCCTTTACATCGCCCATTACTACTATTTATGTTAAACGGCAAGATATATAGATGTAATATCGTTTTTGCCGGTAAAGACTTTATCACAGTTAACACATTACATGAAAGAACAATAACAGAATCAGGTGAAGTAACATATACTAATTTAAAATTAGACAACGATGTAACCTTTAAGAGAAACAGAATTGATGGTTACAGTACCGTTAAAGAAACAAAAGACAATAATTCTAAATCAGATAAACGTATCTTTCTTTTAAAAAAATGAGGAATCAATGAGTAAACATATAAATATCACACATATAGATGAGCAACCGACGAAAGAACAAATTGGTGTAAGAAAACCTTTAGCTCATGAGAAACTCTTTCAAGAGTATAATATTGATCCTGCAAAATTATTTGATGGATCTATTCTAAAGCAAATACCTCATGAATGGATCCCCGAAATCATTGAACAAAATATTCAGTCAATCTCTCCAGAATTTAAGATTCTTGAAGCTCAACATATTACATCTAATAAAGTATTTATGTTGATATTTGAAAGCCCTGAAGCTGTTCAACAATTTGACGAACAGTTTAATAAAAAGATGTTCTCCAATATTAATGCTTTTATTGAGAAACGAGGGGAGAACACGAAGAAATATCATAGAAATATCATATTTGTACAGAATGTTGAAGCCCATAAAATGACAATATCGTATTAAGGAGATTAAAGAATGACTGAACAACAACCACCAGGATTTGATCAAAGTTTACCATTTGGAGAAGCACCAGGTTTACCAGGAACAGCTGCACCTGTAGATGTCCCGTTTAAAACAGAAGAACCATTTACTCCTCCAATAGAAGTTACACAAGAAACAACACCATCTGTTCAGGAACAACCAATACCAGAAACAATAACAAATGCTCCACCTATCATACCCGAAGGAGTAGCAGGACCAGTTGAACCAATAGTACCTGCGTCTGCAGCCATCCCAAATACTGTTGCTAATGATCCAGGACAAACTGTTGTACCTCCAAATCAGAATCAAACACCATTACCAGGTCATGCTGTTATGCCATCTGAAGTTGATGCATATAAACCATTAGAAACCCAACAACAAATAGCAGATATTAGTCCCGCGAAATTTGACAACTTAACTAAAGTATTAGATATTCTGAGACAGAATAAACCAGATGCGATTTCAATTAAAGGATCATATATTCATGAAGTAGTATCAGGATCAGTGATAGTTGCTGATGTAAGAAGTATTTTTGATGGTGCTGTTGACTTCCAAATTACAGATCCGAAAAAACATGTAGATTTATTTAAGCAATTTAAAGGAAACAACAATATATTTATATTAGACGATCCGGAGAATACAAGGTACATTCTTACAAATGGACCTATTAAAATATTTCTGCCAAAACAGATTGATCAACTTGTTGCAGAAGCATCAGCTCCTGATATTTCTAGTTCTCAAACATTGTCCCAAAAAATGGTTACTAAAGACACAAGAGATGAGATTAGAGGACTTGGGAGACATTCAAATTCAGTTGAATTCTTATTACAAGGGACTGAAATTAAAGCTATGCACATACCGGACACCGGAATATACCGATTTGAAGAATATATTAAAGATCCTGGAGTTGCAAAGCTTGACGAAACAAATGCAGATCTCGTACTAAAATCAGAATTATTTCTACCAGTTGATTCGGATAGTTACAAAATCACAATCGTTAAGAAACAAACAGGTGAATTCGTAAGTGTTACAGAATGTAATACTGGCCTTGTAAAAATGTGGATCTTTGAACAACTTGAAGAAACAACTGGAGGAAATCTAAACTTTTAGAATTCTTGATAGGAGAAGATTATGCCTGATTTAAACACATTCGATACATTAGAGTCGTCAACACAAATAGTTTTAGTACAAGATAATCATATCGATCAAGAGGAATTAGAAGAGTTAGAAGAACCTATTATAGAACAATACATAAATTTTCAAAGCATGGGTGTTGATTTAACTAAAGATATCCCCCAACTATACCTCTATGCAATCTACGGAAATCTAATTGACTTTGTCAATGAAAATTATACTGCTATAACAGAGTATGATACCATTAGGATCTCCCCGCAGAAAGTGCTTGAGGTCGGCAAGTACGTCTATAGTTTTATCACAAACGATGCTGCTTTTAACATATTACCGAGTTACTTGATTAAAATTGATAGTTTTACGATGGATCAATTTGAAAGTTACATAAGACATACACTTTCGAATGATTCATCGAAATTCAAAGCATCTTTTGTCGTGTCTATAAAAGAAGTCGTTGATAGACTTAATGGACTTCAAAGAATACGACAAGCTATAACGAAAGATGTGAATTATAGACATTTATTACAAAAATATATGTATTACATGGAACTGGTCAATTATGGAGATAGTGACCGCTTCCTCTATAATTATATTATGCCAGTTCTTCGAAATAACTTTCAAGAAATACTTTGGAGGACTTTTTAATGTTAGACGTACTTGCTGCAATTGGAATAGGTGCTGTGATAGGCACTGGAGCTAGGGCATTAAAAGATGGAGTTATATTCAACCCTGGCAGACGTATACCTGAGACATTGGACGCTATATCTAAAAGAAATGATAAACTTCTTGAAGGTGTCGAATGGGATGTTAGTAAGGATTATATTAAAACTTATAAATGTTTTAGTAAAGGTGAATAGAAGATGTCCAGTGACAAACGACAAAACGAATATTCAAATCAAATAAAGATGTATAATATTTTAAATGATCAAGTAAAAGATTTGAAAGACAAAGCAGATGCTGTAAAAGAGGACATTGCTAAAATGATGCATGAAGATACCATCAACGACGTTATTGTTGATGTTGATGGTATTGCGTTCAAAGTTGCATATCAGGGAAGAACAACCAAGAAGGTTGATTACAATCATCTACTTGAAGTTCTTGGTCAGAATGGCTACCGTGAAATTGTCACGGAGAAACAATCTGAGTTCCTGTCGATTAGAAAAGCACCGAAAGGGCAACAGAACGATATACTTCATACTGCACCAAATGGCAAGAAAAAGAAATTAGAACCGCCAATAGGTAATTTGGCGTAAATTAGGGGGTGAAGGGAGAAATCCCTTCACTCACCATTATTTTTATTGGAGGCAAATTATGAGTGAATTTACTTGTTCGGAATGTGGTGGAGAAATACAACAAATTGGTAAACTCTTAAAATGCACCAAGTGTAAAAGAGAGAAAACCATAACACCAAAAGAACAACAATTCAATGAAGTTGATATGAATGATAGAACAAAAAATCTTGATATTCTAATGGAGTAATTATGGGTGACAACTTTAGAAAAGAGCTTGAGACGTTATTAAATAAGAATTGTCAAGAAAATATTTCAGATACCCCAGATTTCATTCTAGCGAAATATTTGGTTGATTGTTTAGCTGCTTTCGATCAAGCAACTATTCGTCGTACTGCGTGGTATAATAAACCGTCAGGAATAACAGAAATAATGGGAAGCAAAGTAGAATTAACGGAGTAACTATGGATGATTTAATAAGTGAAGCTATTCCTGGATTAACAGAAGCTTCAAAGAAAAGAATTGGTTATAGAAAAATATTGTTAAAATATATTAGAGAAAATATTGAATATTACCCAGATGATCACACAAAAAAATTATTAATAAAAAGAATTAAAAGAGGGCAATTAAGCAATTTATCGGATAGTGATTTAAGTGTTCATGCTCAAATAATATCGGATGTAAAGGAGGGACTAAAACCAAATGAGTAAAGGAACTGTTGTAATGGCGCTGAGTGGAGGAATGGACTCAGCAACTGTACTAGATAAATTAGCATTCGAAGGATTTAGTGTTGTATGTATAGGATTCACATATGGATCTAAACATAACGAATTTGAGAATGCTGCGGCATTAGCATTAGCTAAACATTATAAAGTACATTACAAATTAATTGATCTTACTGTAGTATTCGATGGATTTAAATCTAATCTTCTTAAGGATGGGGGAGACATACCAGAAGGACATTATGAACAAGATAATATGTCTCTGACTGTTGTTCCTGGAAGAAATACAATTTTTGCTAGTATTCTTCTTGGTGTCGCAGAATCTATCGGTGCTTCAAAGATTGCACTAGGTGTACATCAAGGAGATCATGCTATTTATCCAGACTGTAGAATTGGATACATTAAAGCACTAGACACACTATTATGGTTAGCATCAGATGAAAGAGTATCAGTGATTACACCTTTTCTACATACAACCAAAATTGGTATTCTTGATTTCGGTCTTAGAAATTCTACACCTTATCATTTGACAAGAACATGCTATAAAGATCAAGAATTAAGTTGTGGAGTCTGTGGAAGTTGTAACGAAAGAATTGAAGCATTCGCCACACATGGGAAAAAAGATCCTATTAAATATGAGAATGTTCCTGATTGGAATACTCTATATAATAAATTCCGAAAAGCTTAGAAAAGGAGTACTTCTAGATTTATCACCATGGCAAGAACCTATCACATATGCATCAGTTGATGGACAACAAACACAAATTGCAGCAGTTTAAAAGGATAATGATATGTATTCAGTGAACAAACAATTTGAATTTGAAGCGAGTCATAAATTACTACTTGATTATGGATCACCTTGCACAAACATTCATGGTCATTCATATAAAGTAGATATACAACTATTTTCGGACACATTAGATAAGAATGGGATGGTGATTGATTTCACCAAAATGAAGAGAGTTAAAGATTGGGTAATGAATTATTGGGATCATTCAGTGATTATATCTGAGAAAGATAAAGATCTAGAATTATACCAAAATATGGTAAATGTTAAAGTATTTGAATTCCCTCACAGTAATGTAACTGCTGAATTGATGGCAGAACATATATGCAAATTGACTGAAGACCAAATTGCTCCAAGATTAAGAGAGCGTCTTAAAAAGATAAGAATTATTGTTTGGGAAACAACAAATAATTGTGCAACATTCGAGAAGGAATACGAGATTCAAGCTTAACGTAAAATAGGTCGGGCCTATCTGCTCGACCTATTTTTACCGATTTTATATTCAATTATTTTATATAGAAATAATTATGATAGGAACCGGTCCTATTTATTTTAATTTATTTTGAAAGGAGACTTATGCCATGGCAGTAAAAAACAAGTGCCCGAATTGTAACAAACAGACGGAACAACAAAAGAAGGGCAAATCAACATCGGGTGCTCAGCGTTGGAAATGTAACGAATGCGGTAAACAGTACACCGAAGGAGCTACAAAGAAACCAACGCCCAAAAAAGCAGCGCCTAAGAAAAAGGCACCTGCTAGAAAGCCCGCGACCAAGAAAGTTGCTTCTAATAAGCAAACCACTATCAAAGTCAATAATAACACTATTAAAACGGTTAAAGGTGACCTCTCACCGGACGAAGCATTTGAACTTGCGTCAGATTATTTTCGAGAGATTACTAAAACCTCTGTTAAAACGACTCATGATAATGATGGAAACGTTGTACACGCATTCCAAGTATCTACCGGTCGCAAAGGCTAATATTATTATTTTACTCTAACCGGAAAGGACTATTCCTTTTCGGTTAGAGTAATATCTTTTTGAGAGGTGAATATGTTAATAACAGAGAAACTTTCAATCTCGAACACTAAGAGATTCTTTCCTAACCAAAAATTGTTTGAGGTGCTATATTACGCTTTTCTTAAAGAAATCAACTTTTGCGAAAGGAGAGGTAAAAGATTATTTGATAATCATAAAGATCAAATGACTTATTCTTTGAGAGAAGCAGGTAGAACAAAATTTACTGGTTGTAGAATTATAATGTTGTTTAATATAATATTTGATTTTATGGATTGGAAACCATATGTCAAAACATTTAACTATGTGCTAATTGCAAGATTCATAATAAAGAAATGTAGAGCCGAATGGGACCAATTTCGATATACTAGAAAGAAAACAATATTTGATACTAATGATCACAAAATAAGAGTATTATATGGATTGTGGGAGAAAGGGTTATATTTTCAAGATTATGAACATACACCAAAAGCTATTAAAAAATTAATGAGTCTAGAGTTGTATGGACGATACTTCCTTCAAAAGTTATTTGATAGAGATTTTCGTGAAGGGAAGATGCAATACTTTTCAACAAGTAAAAAAGAAGGAGAACCATATTATCAGAGATACTATTATCGACATGGAGAAGTAATAGATTCACATGATGATATACACATCACTGAGGAAGATTATAACACAGTATTTCCTCCACAAGAAGAATATGCATATTTTAATATCAATGTTGATATAACTGGTGCATCTGGAATAGTAAACACGTCAGACACATCAGCAACCACATCTGGGTCTACCAATTATGAGCAATACGAGCCTACTTCTGGAGATTCAAATACTATGTATTACAATGGAACAACAGGAGGTACAGTTACATGGAACATAACGAGAGACTCCTAGTAATCGATTTCGATAAACTTGAAACTAATAAAGGAGGAGTACTTAATATAAATGAAGAAATTTCATTACGATCCGCGATAATGAATCCAAGAGACCCTATAACAAATGATAACTATAATTTTAGAATGGATAGGTTCAAGGCATTAAAAGCATTACAACGACATGTATTTCGGCAAGAAATATCGTTATTCTTCGATCTAATAAATCAATCAGATGATTATACAGATTCAAATCAATACTATGGACCTATAACAAGATATCGTAAAAGGAGGGGAAGACCATCATGTATAACAGGGTCACAAAGTCTACAATTAGTCTTGAACTTACAAGAAGAGTAAATACTGATAACACCCCTTATTATGCGATTTTATATCTATTAGCAGATCGAAATAAGATATTAATTGAGAATCCAGATAAGGGAACATGTCGACAGATAGGATTAACAGAAGCAAATAAGTATCTTAAACTAAACAAAATTAAAACAGAATGGTTTCAAAATATTGATGGGTCATATCTTAGAATTGTAGATAATAACGTAGATCATATTCTGCCTATTACTCGTGAACTTCAATTAGTGAATGTTAAATTCAATTATAAGCTATCGAACCATCGTGATTTCAACAGAATTCGTCATGTAAAAGAGAAAAATTTTAAACTTGTTAGAAGACGTTCTTCTACCGGAGATACAACAGAAACTGTAACAATTGATGCCTTCCTTCCTGTATGGCCTATGTGGGTTAGAGTTCGTCGGGAAATTAATGATCCAGAAGCATCGTATAAATTACGAACTGTTTATATGAAATATGAAGACCAATTTTATAGGTTTCCATATGGGAATGTAAGCGGAAACGATCAAGTATGCACTGGTGCTGCAAATAATGGAATCTTCAAAACTGCTGAAGAGCTTTGGATTAACTGGTTTACTACTCAATTCAATAGGGATTATAAACTTAATCTTAAGGCTAATAAATTCCATTTCAAATTATCTCTAAACGGACGTTCTGGATCTGAAGACATTGCAATTGAGCCTACATTTGACCTTAATGAAATATCATTAAAACTCTATACTAAGAGTTATAAAAATCTAAGTTTAATTGATATGTTCTACTATTTAACTAATGTTGAAGAGTTTGATAATCTTGAAATGGATAAACTCTTTATTAAATTACCACAGAAACCTTGGGAACCTAAAAAGATATAATGGAGGATATATTATGATGGATCTAAATGAAATTAATGAACACTCAATTATTAATGTCTTATTTGATCAAGAAGATAAGCCTATTGATGCTAATCAACTTGATTATCTAAACCTTGTATTCACAAGGGATGGAATATTCCTCGTCCAAAAAAATAGATTCGGTATTTCATTCGAAAGAATTGAACAAGCATACAAGAACAGAGCACTTCGTAGATATAGATTTAAATGGGCTACTGAATCGTTTCTTCCGAAACCTAATAAATCTATGTTTGAAGATATTCTCGAGTGTTTTAAATACATCGTAGGTCAAACAAACGATGAGCTTTTAATTATTATATACTATGACACAGTTGAAAAGAAACACATTATGGATATTGTTAAAGTTCAACTTATATCCGGTGGCGCTGTTAAATATGCATATAATAAAGCATACGAGATGGAAGATAGATATATTAAATATCTCGAAATCCATAGTCACAATACTATGAGTGCGGGGTTTAGTGGTACTGATAACAATGATGAGAAGAAATACCTGTACTTTTGTGGTGTCATTGGTAAGATTAATGAACATAGTAATATTTATTCTGTCGATCAAGCATTTAGAATTTGGACCGGTAAAGAATTTCGTGTAATCCAACCCTGGGAAGTATTCGATTCATATATGAAAACAACCCCTATTAGAGATGAGCATAAAAATCAAATGGATGAAATTTTAAGAATATCAAAAGCTGCATCAGAGTTAAAGAAATCTATGACACCTGGGGTAGCAGGTCAACAATTTCTTGGAGCTGGGTTTCATAAACTTTCGAACGGTAGAGAAATCGAAGTCCTTGAAGACAACGTGTTTCCTAAAATACCTAATCTGTTTGAGACATTCTTTTCTCCGGAAGAATTAGCGGAGCTTGATGACGATGAACTTGATGAAACAGATATTATATGGGACAACTACAACGCTGACGAGAAAGAGATGCTTAAAGAATTAATAGAGGCTGATAATAATGGAAGAGGAGTAGCTAATGTCTTTAATCGACCATTACAGAAGGATTAATGTATTTCAATTTGGTGTAGGAGGAACCGGCTCTTGGTTGGTTTCTCCTATGTGTAAATTTCTCAATAATATGACTAGAAGATTTGGTGCTGAAATGTTATTAACGAACTACCTTCTATTTGATGATGATATTGTATCAGAAGAAAATATTATTCGACAGAATTTTGATAATCATGATATCGGTAGATCAAAGGTTATGGCTCTTATTCGTAAATATGCTCATGTATATGAAAAAATGGTAGGAATACGAGAAAGAGTTAATACAAAAGCAAAATTAGATAAAATATTTAAACACGGTAAATATAAATCTGTTTCTATGGAGTATGCTGCTAATTTCGTATTCGGATGTAGCGACAATAACAAAACAAGAAGATGTCTATTTAATTATTTTACTAAATATCTTAAATTCAAATCGCCTGTCATATATTTCGATAGTGGTAATGATGTTCATCATGGTCAAATTGTGACTACCGCATTTGAAGAGGTCGAAGAATATGAAGGATTAAGTCCTGAATTTCTAAGAGGTCTTAAATTAATGAATTTCAGAAATGGTAAAAGATTCGAACAACCAAAGTTTTTAAAGATGTTCCCTGCTAAAAATGATAGAATGGAACAAGAAAACGAGACATGTGCTTTCTTCGGAGATCAAACTCAATCTGTTAATATGCTCGCTGCAAACATGTTATTTATAAACTTTCAGCAAGCAATATTACAAGCGATGTTACCTCCACCAGTGATTAATTTTAATAACGCTGGATACAGTACATTTGAACTTTAATATTCTATATATTCATATAGAAATCGTAAATGTAAGGAGGTAATACTATGCCATTAGTAACAGAATTATTCGCTTTTATTGCAGAAGAAGAACCGGGGGAAGAGGGCGTAATGGGCGTAATGGTTAATGGAACCTGGACACCGCTAATTGGTGCAGATATGAATAGAATACATTCATTAAAACCGATTGCGGATCAAATATCAGAAGCCTCAAGGCTACCTTATAAACTATTACACTTTAAACTGGAGGGTGAAATCACAGATCTAACAAAGATCTAACTTCAATATGAAAATTGGGGGAGCCAAGCCTCCCCCGATCTTCAAAATATTTTTATAATTTATCGGTCATAGTACTGGTGTTTTCCATGCATTTGTAACTACTTTAATTTATTAGAGAAAAACTAAGGAAATTTTTCAACTAATATAAAGAAATAATAATATGTGAGTATAGATTAATTTTCCTAATAAATTTTCTAATCTTAAAAAGGAGGAACTATGACCAGTACTAAAAGTATCAACAACATGGCAGAAATGACAATTCATTTAATAGGACCAAGCTACTTCACTAATGATGTTGTTGAGTGTGTCCAAATATGGATTCCCGGTGCAGGTAAATCAACAGTTCAATCAAAGATGACCGACCTTAAAAATTCTGGAAAAGTTGAAGAAATTGGTAGATTCAATCGAATGCCATATGAATCAAAAACAAAGTTATGGAGAAATATCACAAACGAACCATATTATATATGTACTAATAAGGAATTTGTTCTTAAAAGTGGTGATAAAACTATTAAACAAGTTTTCAGAGATAGCCTTAAATGGATGATATTACCATTTCAAAGAGAAGGATTATTTCTTGTAGTTGATGATACTATGAGAAACAGATACGGTAAAACCGTTAGTAGAAAAACATTACTTCAATATTGGAAAGAATCAATTGATGCAGGAGTAGCTAAAGAATTTGATTGTTCTACATTCAACCCATATGATATTAGACCTGCCGATTTATTTAAACAAAAGACGGAAATTAATAACGATATTCAACAAGAGGTTCCAAATCCCCCAGAAACTTACACATTAACAGAGGATATTGATCAACCAAAAGAATCGAACAACAATCATATATATGGTAGAACGTTCACAGATGAAGAGATAAAGTTACTTCCTGGTAACGAACTCTCTCTTGCAAGTTTATATGAATGTGCTACAGATCATATTCCAATTAATAATAAAAGTAGTTTATTGGCTATAGATATTGTAGGTGTAGTATTTAAAGATCATGTTGTGATTGAAAACAAATTTAAAGAAGCTAAAGAAATAATTAAACAACTCATAATGAAAAATGGTAAACAATCAACTCAAATTGCTACATTAACTCAAAAGAACGAAGATCTTGAAACAAAAGAAGAATTAAGACTTAAAGAAGAATTAAGACTTTTAGCAACAACAAATAAAAAAGAAACAAAAGCAACCCTTCCTACTACTCCATTTAACTTTACAGATAGAGTTAAGCAATTTGTAGGAATCACTGCTACCGCGTAAGGAGTTAATATGTTCAGTTTAGAACAACTACGAGATCTTTGTCAAGAAGTAGATAATTATTTTACGGAGATCACAAAGATCACAAAAAACAATACAGGTCAAGATGAAAACGATTCAAATGATAAGGTTAGAGCTGTCTTGTCGAAATTAGAAGAGGCATTCTCCGAAATGTTTGAAAAGGATAACTCTATTCTAAATAAGAATCATTTTACATTCGTCTGTAACGGTAAAGTGTTTGCTATATACTTTTACTTAAATATGTTAACCATAAACGACTGTCAACATATAATGATCAGTGAAAAGTTAAGTCAGATTCCGTTTGTGTTTGATCAATTTACACCTGCACATACATTCATATTTGAAAACTGTAACCCGGAGGGGGCTTTCCTTCTTGAGAAAGTCCTCTTCAAAGAGCATATTTAGGAGGTAATGTGGGAATAGGATTAATTCAGGCATTTCATTATGAAACAGATGATAAGGCCGCCTTTTTAACAGTTATCGATACTATTTGTAAAGTTGTATTTCCTGTTCTTAAGAGTGAATATATTACATTATTTATTAGTACTCTTGAACGAGGATTCAGTAACGGCAGAAAATGGATTGGACCAAAAGAATTGTCCGCATCCGATCCGAAAGGGTGGTCTAAACCAAAAAGATTCTTTATATGTACTATTAAAGATTATAAAACTGATCTTAAAGTAGAAAGTGGACATGCTATTATTATTAATAACCATGACGAAATTATTAAGCATGTTGATGGGCTTTTAGATGATAACCCAAATTTTAAACAGACTCTAGATGAAAGATTTATTGAAAAGTGCGGGCACGGATACACTGATTGGTTTATGTCTTCAGATGGGGATGTAGATAATGGGTACTGTGTATCTCATCGTCCCTCCGGAGGATGGAATAATTTCGATATATCATTAACTCACATGTATTATGGAAAGTAAGGAGAAATTGGATGCGTATTAAAAAAATAGATATACCCCCTGGTATTAAAGAATACAGAGGCAATAAGAAAATGTTAAAAAAAATTGAACTCTATAAAATCAACAGACGTAAATTTAAAGATAATAAAATCGCAGTCAAAGAAACTGGATTATCAGATCGATCTATTAGACGATTAAATCTTATATTTAAACATGGATCAAAATTAACTATTGATAATGTTTTAGCAGGCATAATAACATTAGCACATGCAGAAAAACATATTAGATCGACATTAAATCAAATTAAAAAAAGAGCTGAGTACATGAAAAAAAACGGAAACGGTATCAAATTAGTGCACGATAAGACTGGGAATAAATTACCAGAACAATATTCTAAATACAAGCATGAATTCTGGAATCAAATAAGATTAGCAAAAATGAATAAGTATGAATACATTAGTAAAGATACAATCTCCGCTGACTTGGATAACATGATGGCATTAATAGATTAATAAAAGGAGAAAAAGAATGGCATTTATTAAGAAAACCCCTTATCTTGAACTTAATTTTACACCAAAAGATGCGGATGAATCTTTAAAGTACAATACTTTAATTGAGCAAAGGACAATGGATAATAAACACCAAGGTCATTTAGGTAAACTAATCAAAAATGGAAGAGATCTAGAATTTAGTATCGGATATGTTTATATCAAAGGACAAGATCCTGAGATTACAAAAATAATGATTAATGGGCAAAATAGTTGTTCTGCAATTCTTAAATCAGGTAAACCTGTTGTTGCTCTAATCAGATATTTTGAATGTGATAGTGAAGCGGATTTTGCTGATGTCTATTCACTCTATGACACTGATAATAAAATGAGATCTCTTGCTGACATTTTTAGAGCTCATAGGCAATCTCTTGAACTTACAGATATTCCAAAAGCCACAGTAAGTATATCATCTAGAGCTATGATTGACATTAAAAAATGGAATGATAAAGCTAAAAGTGAAAGAGGAGCAATTGTTAAATCAGTTATAAGAGAAATTAGATTTATAAACGAAATATTCCCAACTAAAGCGGTACATTTTGAAGATAAACAAATGTTGTTTCATAAGTTTATTGTTATCTGCATGATTAGATCTTGGATGGCTAACAAAGAACACTCTGAGATATTCTGGAAAAAGGTTCGTGATGGTCTTTTCTCCACACACGATGATCCTAGATTGCTTCTAAGAAACTTTGTTATGAGATTAAGATGGGTTCAAGGTATCCCTTTATACAAAGAGCAGCAGCTTAGTTTTGAAATGCTTGAGCATAGAATTATAAAAGCATGGAACGCATACATGAAAAGTAAAGGACTCAATGACCTTAAAGTTGACGAAAATACTTCTCCTTTACCTAAATATCAAAAAACTTTTGTGCCTAAAAAAACAAAAACTGTTAACGCAAATGAGGGCATCACTACACCAGTGAGATCACAAGTTACTATACAATGATGGGGAATAGAAATGAAAGAATGGTTTAAGAAATTCTGGAGACAGTTAAAGTGTAGACATAAGAATCAAACACCTGGTTTTCATTGTTACACTTGTAACGATTGTGGTAAAATTATATGGGATTAATACAATGAACTGGTTAATATTCGAAATTAAGCTTAGAGATCGCAGCTGGAAGAGAATAGGATTTTTTAAATGGTTATGGCGAAGAAGAAAATACGTTACTAAAATTAGATGGATCAAAATGGGGGAGGAATGAAATGCATTTCACTACTTTTTAAAGCCCGTCCTATATTCTATCTTAGGAGAGGGCATTGGGGGGAAGGAGGATGGGTTAAAGTCAATTGGTTTAATTGGTTTCACCATCATCAAGACTATACAAATAGAATTCGATGGATCAAAAAGAAACGCAATTGATAGGAGTAGGGCCGTTTAACGCGGCCCTAATCCATTTTATATTTTCAAAAGATATAGAGAAATAGTAATTATATAGTAATTATTTTTGTAAATGATTCAGGAGGAGATCTGAATGTATGAATTAAAAAAGATAACTCCAGCTGTACGACATATTCAAAAGGTGTCTCCTAATATGTTCAGAGATACGGGTGGGGAATACCAAATTCACTGTCCGTTTTGTGACGACGCTCAAAGAAAAAACGCAAGTTCTCACGGACATATGTATCTCGCACATAATTCGCCTGTTTTTAATTGTTTCAGATGCGATACGAGCGGCACAATCTTGAGGTTTTTGATTGAGACAGGGTTTACCGACGCCGAAGTGTTGAAATATATTGCGTCTTTCATTCAATATCGATTCATAAAAAATTATTCTAAAAGATCTATTGTTTCCAACATAAATATTCATGATTTATACAAACAAAATATACAAAGGGTAACTCAATTTAAAAAGAATAGTAAGGAGAACTTTAATATTTTTCGAAAGTATATATCAGGACGAATAGGTAATGTTGATTATAATCAATTTCTTATTTATCCAACAATGCTTAGATTAAAAGATCGAGAATATTTCTGCTGTGGTTTCAATAACAGTGATAATGAATATATTACAAGTAGATTTGTTGAACCACATCCTTATTTTAGATATAAGAACAGTGATGAGAATAATCTATATTACTTTCAGCCAAGAGATTTTAATAGATACAATCAGATTGTTATGACGGAAGGTGTGTTTGATATTATCAATTTATATCTATACTCTAATTTATTTAAAGATTGTTTATTTATGTCGATTAGTGGTAAGAAATATCTTTCTGAATTGGAAGCACTATTAACTAAATCTATTCTAATCGGCAATTATCAGATCAATTTGATATTTGATCTAGATTTTAAGAATCCAAAATTTACCCTTGTAAGATGCATAAGACTGGCATCTCACTACAATCAAAATGTTGTCGTGAGAGGATTTACTCCAATAAATCCATTTAATGACACAGGAGACTTTCCGCAAGTTACGGAGATAGAATTATGATCGTTATAGAAGAAAAAGATAAGTTAGCCCTAAAAGTTCCACCAAAGAATCTTGCATTCGCTGAATTAAATCCTATTGTTGTCCCTGCAGATTTTTCTGACGCCAAAAAGATTGGTATAATAATGAATAAATTAGCATGTACTCAATATCCCATGTATATATCGAGAGTAGGTGATACACTTAAAATGGAGTTTAGTGAACGACTTGCTCGAAGTTCATACATAACACCCGGAGGGAATGAAGAGTTAAGAATACCGATAAAGGTAGATGCTGATGATTCATGTATTTTAAATATCAATACAAGAGACAATTTATTTAGAACAGAGTATACTAAAGAACTTTTCTTAACTCCTAATAAAGATAACCCGTATCTACAACATTTAAAAGAAGAAATAAAATACACAATGACAGCAAGAAGCTTCCTAAGATACATACCAACTCAAGATGAGAGTGGTAACAATGTCAACGTATTTCAAACGGGTAATAACTTTTATAGTTTTATTAAGTTCTTCGAAGAAGTAATGGGTACTAAAGTTCTCGACCTATGCGGTATTCAAGATTTTAACAACCCAAGTAACGCTGTTAATATAAGTATTGCAGACTTTTGTAAATTATGTAAAAATTCGTTTATGGAAGATATGACATTACCAACTACAGATGCAGTTAATACATTAATTGATGATCTTATTTATATGGGTGACTCTAAAATTGAACGCATTCAAGCTGGAATATTAAGAGTAACCAGAACATTTGGTAAATGGGGAGGTTGCAGAATCTATCTTGGAGGAACAATAGTCTGTAATGAATATTCTCTTTCCAGATTTAGATATATGTTTCACCCAGGCATTCAACTTGTTGCTAAATATTTAGAAAAATACAGTAAAGTAAGACTGATTAATCATAAGATTCAAAAAGAAATGTTTAAGAAACTGTAAGGGGATAACATGGGACAAATATCAATTCAAGGTGGTGAACAACACAATGCGAATCGTATTAAAACTGTGTTTAAGATTTGTAGTAGTAAAAAGATTAATAAGGTAATGGAATATGAGGGCGAGTATATGATATTATATGAAAACACTGGATTTCGTACAGAAAACAATAATATCACTATTATACCTGAAACATTATTCTTAGTAAATCATAAGAAGCTTATTGTCAGTGATTTTATAGATATTGATCTGAAATATTTTCCCCTCATTATTGAGAAATTTGAGAAAATCTTCCCTCACATATATAGATACATATGTGATCATAATATTGAAAGTGTAAGAATTAAACCTAGTACAAATATAACTGAAGCTAATATTAATAGAATTGATATGGGATTAAAAGATATTAAGGATATAACAGAGATATTAATGAATCAAGATAGCGCAGAATCATTAGATTTGTTTGTTGCGGCAGAATTAGTTCGAAGATTTTATATGGGGGAGAAAGATTATATAGGTGGATTCCTTATATATAAATCAGCATTGAAATATATTAAAGCAATGGTTAAAGAGAAATTAATCAGCGACTTTATATTCGAAAAGATAGAAAGTAACCCTGATATCGTTAATAACGACAACTTTTTTAAAGGTTCTGAAGGCAAGTTTGTGTTTAAAGTATTTGACAATGAAATATTAATATCTGCAAAGAAGTCGACATACCTAGATAACTTAGATTTAAAATTCTTAAGTACAATATCAACGGTCGGCAATTTATTGAATGAAAAAAGATTCGGGAGGAATAATTAATGCATAAAGTTATACCAATTTTCTATTCAGAATACGGAAGATATATATCACGATTTCGAGCTGTTCCGTTATATGCGGACGCATTGAAACCAGTTGAAAGAAGATTGCTTCTGAGTTTAAATCAAGTAGCTAAAAATAAATTTGTTAAAAGCGCCAAAGTTATTGGTCATGTAATCGGTACATATCATCCACATGGTGACGCCAGTGCATATGGTACACTTGTTGATATGGTTAAACGAGGAATGGTTCAAGGAGAAGGCAATTTTGGAGTCAGTGGTTTGGAAGATGATCCACCAGCAGCAATGAGATATACAGAAGTTAAATCTCAATCGTGGATTAACGAAATGGCTTTTAAATATTGTAAACCAGAATTTGTTCCATGGGAAGATTTAGAATTAGATCCTGAACCTATATATTTGCCCTCTCCTCTTCCAATAGGATTAATTGGAGAAGGAATCATAACAGGAATATCATTTTACACAACAACAATTCCAAGGTATAATTATAAAGATCTTACTAAACGACTGGTGTGGTTATTAGAAGAAACAAAAGGAGAATTATCAACATTTGCTGTTGATTGGGATACACCTCTTGATCCTAAACACTTTGGTCCTGAAATACGACCAGCAATTAGTAATTGTTCCATGATTGAGAATGAACCAAATTCGTTCTATAAACTCCTATTGACAGGAGAAGCATCATTAAGGATAGTTCCTGCAGGAGATATAGATACAAAGAAAAAGATTATTCATATTAAAGGTAAAGCTCCACTTAGACACGGATTCAATGTGCTAACTAAAAAGTGTGACGGAATCGATTCTAAAGGGAAATCTACGAAAACTGGAAAGATTGATGCTAACATTAAGGATCTTAGTAAAGCATCAACGGACGTTGCAATATTCCCCGAAAAACCTAGATCTCAAGATTTAAATGCTTTAGCAGCACAAGTATGGGAAGTTGTGAGCCCGAACATTAATTTTAATTGTCAATTCTGTTCTGAAGATGGTAAACTATTTCTATTAGGAATTGATAAGATTCTATTAGCTTCATATAATAAATGGGTTCAGGCAGTCATGAGAAAGAAAGCCCATGATTGTAATTCATTATATGATAAATTCTTTGACACCCATATTATACATTATATAAGACAGTTAGATTTAAAAACTATTACATCGGTTGATGATATAGTTACCGCATTTGTTAAACAAAAAAATATACCTAATATTAATTGTCAACGAGTTGATTTAAATAGCGGCAAATCTCATATAGATAATAGATCAATTACAGAGGAAGATGTGAGAAGAGTTTGCACTAATAAAAACATTAGACAATTAATTGAGGTCGCTCTAGATTTCAACAAAATACAATCTGACATTAATTCTATAAAAACCAGTATTGCAACTAATGATATTGAATGTTTAAATGAACTTAAAACATTATTATAAGGAGAAATATTATGTCGGACAAACCTGGAATCATTGTTAAACAATGTGCTGGATGTAATGAATGGTTTACTTCAAATGAAGATCTAGCAATCAGAGATGGTAAACCATTTCATCCTCGATGTGTTGAAACATATGTACATAATAAAGATATTACAGAATTCAAAATACATCATTCATACCTAAATGATGGTATTGTTAGTAAATTAATCGAATCTGTTGGATATAATTCAGCCTTAACAATATTCAATGATAACCCTTGGGTTATTATAACAGGTAATTCAGAGGAGGCATTTGTTCACCCGGCAGCGGATCAATCAGGAGTAGAAGAATTTATAGAACATCATCATGAAAATCCTGAGGATCCATATGATGAAATAATAAGCATTTGGAATAACGGTACAGAATATAATTATTCAGTTAGTGTAACCGTTGCTCTAACTCAAACATAATAGTGAATCGGCGGAGGGGTAACTCTCCGCTGATCCAAATTTTATTTCTTAATATATAAAGAAATATGTATATAAAACGCAAAGGAGATTTATATGCCGATAACACCGTCAACTGTTTGGTTTGAAAGGTACAGGCCGCAAGATATTGATTCTATGTTGTGGCCTAAAATTGATGATAAAAATATTGTTCAAGGATGGTTCACTAATAACAAAATTGATGGTAATATTCTATTATCTGGGGCAGCAGGTACAGGCAAAACAACCTTAGCAGAGATTTTAGTTAAACATTTTATTAAAGTTCAAAATGATTTATTTAGAATGAAATCTCGTAGTGTTAAGGAAGTTGATGAAAAACTCAAACCTTTCCTTATAAAGCAACCTATTAAGAGTGCTATAAAAATTGTGTACATAGAAGAATTCGATAGATTATCTGATGCAGCAGAAGCTGAATTAAAAGAAGGATTGATGGAGAAATATTCAGATCATTGTATTTATATTGCTTGCACAAATCATCCTAAATCAATAGAAGAAGCAGTTCTAACTAGATTTAGTTATAAATTCGATTTTAACGCCGTTAAAGATATTGACGCTATATCACAAAGATTAGTACATATTTTAACAACTGAGGGAGCAACACCAGATCTAGAAAGAATTAAGGCATTCGTAGAAGAAAATTATCGACTAGGTATGAGAGAAATGATTAACTTATTCCAAGTTAATTATAACGCCAATAATAAAGCAATCAATTATGATTCATTAGAAGCTGCGGCAAAATTTGATGAAAATCTAATTAAGATATTGTTAAACATTATCGAAACTGTTATGGGAATTAATGATTCTAAAACAAGAAAAATGTGTTCTACAAGACCAATGAATACAATAATATCAGATTCATATACTCAATTTACAACATTGGTATTAAATAATTCATTTGATATTAATTATGGTTATGTGTTTGATAAATTGTACACGACAATAGATCATCTCCCTATTAAACATATTGTTGGTAGATATGCTCAAACTCTTGGCGGTAAGAAATTTCCACAATATCATTTAGAAGCATGCTTAACTGATGTAATTAAATGTTGCGCGGAGGCAATGTTATGATAATATATAGATTGCCTTAACAAATAGTCATAAATGTCAATCATTATAAATAACGATATATGATATCATAAACCCTTCTCACAGGAGGTAATCACTATGAAATCGCGAGGATAAACAAGAAGATGGAGACAACAACTTTCTACAACAACTTACTAGAGCTATACAGTAGGATAAGTTTCTATCCGCAATATTCAGAGATATCAACATTAGATAAACATATCGCATACTATTTAGCGGACTATCAAGATCAATTTATATCCGCCAGAAAAGAATCAGATAACAAAATTATTGAACTTGATATTAAATCTGCATTTCCTACTATTTGTCGGAATCTTTTCGGAGAAGAATCAGAGTTTGTGCGAAAAATGGATAGCATTGAGAAGAAACGAGAAAGATTAATTTATATTGCGACGACTCTTAAAGAAGCGGGGGATTACCTTATACAATTAAACATTATGTGTAAAATGATTGTATTAGGTACAATTTCAGAATTATTACCCGATGATAATTTTCTTATATTTGAATTAAAAAAAGATGGTATATTATTTACATGTTCAGGACAATCATTAGAACGATTAAAAACATTGATGCCTATTGAGAACAGTCAACGATTGATTAATATGGATCATGAAAAAACTTATAGTCAATTACCATTCAATAAATATTTAATAGAAAAGAACTTTATGTTTCATCTTACAGAGTACATATTTTATTATCGAGGAAATAAAACAAGTACTTTTTATAATGAGGATCAAAGTAAACTTATAGTAAAGGGCAGATATAAATATATGCCTAAAAAGATGGAAGAGATTATTTTAAAGATATTATCACTAACGCATGATGAGTTAAATCAAATAAGAGAGATTTATACTCCAGAATATCTTAAGATATGTCAACAGAATGGGTTAAACGAAATATTGGATAATTATTATATTTGTGATAACGACTGTGTGATTAATTCATTAGGTAACTATGTCAAATATAATCACACAGTTCATATTGACCCAATGGTATATTTAATCACGTTTATATATCCACCGTTATTGGCTACAAAGCTATAAGGAATAGATCTATGCATGACATAAACGGAATGAGTGTATCTCAAAAAGCTAGCTTTTCAGAAGAATTAATTGGGTTGCATATTAAGACATCATTAGCAGGCGATAATAAGTTCTATGTGCTCCCTGTATTTAAAATGAATCCAACGACACAAAGAAACTATCTAGATCTATTTACCAACATAGATGTAATTGTTGATGAGACTATATATATTGAATATGATCTAGATGTAAGACCACTTTATGTATCAACTGATTCGGCAGATAAAAGACCGTTCCTATATTACGGTGCAATTGAGCCCTTCGAAGGATCGAATAGGAAGACATTTTTAATCGAACTTATTGCTAAACCTCAAAATGGATGTAGAGCAATCGTTAAAGATGGCGATAACTATAATCTCAAGTTATCGAACATTGACATTGTTGCTAATACAAAGCCTCCAATACATTTTCCAAAGAAGAAAGCAATCCAAACTCAATTGCCTGTAAACGGAGATAAAGACGTTAAACCATTTCTCCCACCTTCTGATATTATAGAAGATCGAACAATCGAACAATTGATTGCAGATGGTGAAGTAATTACATCATCTGACGCTTCAAGAGATACCACGTTTAAATGGGTTGGGGTAACTAAATCAGGCAAAACGAGTTGGCGAGCGAAATGTAAAGATGTAAATTTGGGAACCTTTAGACACCCATGTGACGCAGCTCGTGCTTATAATGATTATGTTATTGACAACGGACTCCCTTATGGGGTAAACAATATTCCTGGGTTCCTCAAAATGAAATTTGTTAATCAACATACTGAATTTCATTTAGGACAGATTCAGACGTATAAACTCGCAGAAATGATAGCACTTAGAACTAAGCCTGGAGGAACAGACGGTTAAGTTGATCAATTAACACTGTTTTAACCTACTAAAATCATTAAAGATTTTACTGGCTATAATTTAATATTTAACTTTTTTATATAGAAATATTATTAGTGACAACCTGAATTTTGTTGAAGTAGTTTTTTATTATTTCTTGTTTGGAGGAAAGTATGTCCTATAAAGCTCTAGATGCAATTACAGCGATCCAAACTCGACCAGAGATGTATATCGGTGCAACGGAAACTCCAAATCATCTGGCGACAGAGATCGTTGATAATTCGTTAGATGAATTAGCGAATGGATTTTCTGATACGCTTAATATCCATATTCAAAATGGGGCATTCTGGATGAGTGACAATGGTCGTGGATTAAAAGTTTACGAAATGGAAGTTCCTGATAAAGGAATGATGGATTCAGTCGAAGCTCTATTTACAGTACTTCACTCTGGGTCTAAATTTGATTTGAAAGATTACGATACAATTATTGGAATGCATGGAGTCGGATTAGTAACAGTAAATGCATTATCAGATTGGGTGGTTGTACGAACGAGGGACCGAAAAAAGAAAACAAAGCTTCATGTCTATACATTCCAACAAGGTAAGTTGGTAAGTAAAACAGAAGAAAAAAATAATGATTATTCTTTTTCGACCGTCGTAGGCTTTCAACCATCAAAGAGATTCTTTGGTTCCATTGAATTTACTCCTAGATTCTTTGCGGAGAGATTTGTATTAGTACAAGCTAAATACCCTAAATCAACATTAGTATTCAATGGGAACAAGATTCCAAAGATAACATTCGAAAGATTTATCCGGAATCAATTACAGTTGAATGGAGAGAATACCTTTAAGCTAGAGAGCACAGGCAAGGTAGGCAAAGGAATAGCTAAAGCCACTGTTATTGCGACTGTTGTTGAAAATCCAGATTCAATGATTCTAGGCGAAGTCAATTTAAGATTATGTGAAGGAACATACCTAAATTCATTCCAAACAGAATTGAAAAAGCAAATTGCGTTAAAAATTGATAAGAAATTTAAGAATGTATCTGCAAACCAGTTGTTGTCGGGATTGAGAGCTTTCGTATCATTGACTGTACCAGAACCGCGGTTCGATTCTCAAACAAAAGTTAGAATGGTACTTCCAATTAAAAAGCAATTAATCGATACAATGATAGACCAAATTAGTTGGTTTGTAGGCCAAGATGAAATTGTTAAAACTATCGAAAAGAATTTAGAAAGAAAGTTCTTTACGAAGATTACGAAATCATCTAAGCGATATAGAAAACAAACTTCGGCGGAGAATAAGATCAAGGATTGTTTAAACATCCCTGGTGATGTATTATATATCCTCGAAGGTGATTCAGCGCTTGGAACTCTAAAGCAGATTCGGCATACCAGTACCGAAGCGATTTTCCCCTTAAAAGGAAAAGTGTTGAATGTCGAATCAAATTCACTTGAGAGGATTTCAAAGAATAAAGAAATTCAGGATTTGTTGGAGGCTCTAGGTCCGAAGAACAATCGGAGATATAAGGGAGTTAAGATAATTGCAGATGCCGATGTCGACGGAGCTCATATCGTAGTACTTGTACTTCTACTGCTTCAAAGATATGCCGATGATATGATTAAAAGTGGCAGCGTAAGTGTTGTACTACCACCGCTTCATGGTGCTATGAAGGGAAAAAAGTTTATTCCTATATACACCGCAAACCAGATGGAGAAGTATAAAGCGGAGGGATATGTGATCCAGAGATTTAAAGGTCTTGGTGAGATGTCACCTTCTAAATTAGAGCCTATCATTAGGTCAGGATTTGAATACGTTGTAACCTGGCCAGAAAACGAGAGAATCCTTAATAACACGATTAGTGTTGTAACTGATACTCAAATTAAAAGAGCAATAATGAATAATGAGAAGTGCAAATTTGATAACATAATCGCTGATGTTATTAATCAACTTAAATCTAGATTTAACAAGGAGAAATGACATGGCTCAATTTACACCCCCGTTCGCGGCACAAGCCGAACAAACACCTGAAACCGCTCCGCCTGCTGCTCCGGCCGCCGCAGTTCCGCCTGCTGCCCCTGCTGCTGCTGCTCCGACCGCCGCAGTTCCGCCTGCTGCGCCTGCTGCTGATGCTCCGAAGGTGAAGAAAACCATCGAGAGAAAAGCAACACGGACGATCAATAAGGACGACATTCTATTTGTATGTCAGAATGTTAAAGGAATGTCCTATAATGATATGGCGGAGAAATTGGGATTGACCCGTCATCAGGTTAACCGTATCCTGATGGACATTAAGGCACAACTGCGCAAATCATTTATCAATGCAGATGGGGTTGAGGACCCGGCGAGAAAAGAAATTATTGAGAAACACATTGCAACTAATCTCTCCAGACCGGAAGATTCTCGTGTCGGCGCCAAGAAAGGTAGCCCGGTACGTGATGCAATGAATGACGTAGTCAGTGAGATTCTCGGTAATCTCTAAGTATTATTGAAATACCCGAGAGTGGGGTGGTGATTATACCACCCCACTTTTTATATTTTATTTTTTCTTAACATATATAGAAATAATAAAGTGTGGAGGTCGAATTTTATTCTAATATAGGAGAAAAGACAAGATATGGCTAGAAAAGTAAACAAGTTCAAGAAAGCAACTAAACCTAATATATTAGAGTTCTTAAAAGGATTAACTACTTGGTTGTGTACCAACAATCCTTCACAAGAAGATTTAGAGAAACTATTAAAAAGATTCCCTGATGTGAGTATTAATTTTGTATTTAATAAGATCATGTCTTATAATATGACCTATCCACACATTATATGGTACGCTAACAAATATTTGAATAACTTCTATGACTTTAGTGCTTTATCGAGTAATAAAGTAGCACATTACGAAAATAAAATTCGACTTATAAATACTCTTAAGAATTTAATGGATATTAACTTTCAGAGTCATCGAAATAAATTATTTTATTTAAAAAGTAAAGATCTTAAAGATGAGAATAGAGGTCAAATTAAAAAGTTACTTAATAAATATTTCACAATAATTTTTAATAAGCAGTACAACGATAAAGAACTAGATTTCTTTTATACATTGTTTGAAAAAGGAATCATTCTTGAAGAAGAATTATATAAAGTCGATGAGACTTTAAATAATGGGAAGAAAACACTCAAACTAAACATGACAACAACTGGGTTTGAAAATTACGAAGTAAACAAACCAACAATATTAACAGCAAGACAATATCTTGAGTTTTGTAGAAAAAGAGAGCTTGCTGCACCAATAGTTTCTTATTGTCACTCGTTACAAGCAATTAAAAAGGAAAGAGAAAAATGTGTAACATGCCAATTATATAAGAAACCTATGGTGATATTAGATACAAACATGGAAGAAGTTGGACCTGTTGATGTGATGTTTGTTGGTCTCAACCCTGGACGGGATGAAGTGACATATAATAAAACCTTTATCGGTGATCCTAGTATTATACTAAGAGAGAAAATAATGAAGTTTCATCCAAATACAAAATGGATGATAACTAATATTATTATGTGTCATACACCGAATGAAAAAGAGCTAGGAGATTGGGAACCAGTTGGTTCAAATTGTGCCCATAAATTTCTAATGGATGTAGTTAATAAGTTTCCACCAAAAGTATTCGTCACAATTGGAAGACAATCTAAAGAATTCTTTAAAGTACCAGGTATGATATCAAAAGTATCAGGACAAGTGTTTGATTATGACCGATTCAAAATAGTTCCATTAATTCACCCATCTTCTGTTGCTAGGAGTAGAGATAAGAATGGAGCCATATTTGAGAATAGCTGGAAAAATATATATCAAACAGTTGAAACATTACCCGTTAATGTCCCTTGTGATGATCAACCTTCAATTCCTAATAGTTCCCAAAAAACTGATTGTACCATGTTTCTAAATGAAAGTAATATGATTAAAGAAGTAACTGATGATTTAATGCTTTTTGATATTGTTAATCTTGATAATGATAAAATACTACAAATATTTATTGATCCTCAAGGTAAAAAGAAATATATGTTTATCAAATACGAAGTTCCAATGTTCATTAAATATAGTAGTAATTGGAGCCATAACACTATGATCACAAATCAAGTAGATGCTATGGTAACTGTTCCTGGTAAAAATAGATACTATGTAAATAAATTATTAAGAGACCAATTAGAATCAATTAAAGCAATATAGATAAGGAGTACTATGAAACATGATCTATATTCAAATATTCAAGAAGATATATCTTATAACATTTTTATGAATAGCAAGAATATAATATCATTATCAGATAGTTTTGTATATTATTATAAGAGATGGTATGGAAAGAATGGATCAGTTTTAACAATTTATAAAAAAGAGCAATTAAGATTAATATTCGACACAAATTTCACATTATCAGGGATAGACACGAGAGGCGTAATCGCCATCAAAAAGATATTGGGATATGATCATATACTTGATTATTTAAAAAATAATCTTAGTGAACATGAATACCTCAATTTTGAGAAACTGTTGTTTGAAGACGTGTGAATACTAGGAGGGGTTATAAAATTGTGGACTTACTTATTAAAAAAACACACCGATGAATATCTAAATCAACACCCAGGTCTAACAGATGTATTTAATCAATTATGTCTGTTAGAAACAAAAGATGCTTGTTTTCTTCCTAGATTAATGATTAATAACTTTCCAAGCAATAGATTAATGAAATATGATGGAAAGAAAATTATTGAACCAGGAAAGACTCAATTTAAATTTACAGGAACATTGAGACCAAATCAAATACCAATGGCTGAAACTATTCTTAAAATATTATCAATGAATAGTCATGTTAACGGAATTATAAGAGCTAGACCTGGTATAGGTAAAACTGTTGTGGCAATTTATATCGCAGCACAATTAGGTCTTAAATCTTGTGTTATTGTTGATAATAATAGTCTTTTAGAACAATGGATTAAAGCAATTTATGACTTCACAACATTAACAGAGAATGATATTGGTATCATTAAACAAAAATTAACAGTCACTAATAAACCAATCACGATAGCAATGTGCCAATCATTACTTTCGAAATTAAAAGGCAACATCCAATCTGCTTTCGAATTTATTGATGAATCCCAATTTGGATTAGTGTTCTACGATGAAGTTCATAGTACATCTAGTTCTGAGAAATTCGCTAAAGTAAGTTTATTATTCCGAACCAAGAATATTATTGGATTATCTGCTACTCCATTTCAAACAGGATCTGCAGAGATTCTAATGAAGAATACAATTGGTGAAGTAATATATGAAACTAACGAATATGAACTTAAACCTAGATATTATATGGTATATTATGATAGTGAACTAGGACAAATAGATGGCGGTAAATATTCGAGAATGCTATTAAGAGTTAATGATTATATTAAAAGAAAAGCATTATACAATAAATTTATTATTCAGAGTGAATCATATTTAAAACTCATTACTAATTATACAAAAAATTTATTAAAAAACGAACATAGAACAATCATTATATGTTTTACAAAAAAGCAAGTAATGTTAATATCAGAACGACTAACAAAAATCGGTGTTGAAAATAGAAGATATTATGGTGACGAACAAGAGATAGATAAAGATAATGATAAAGTATTAGTTGTTACATACAGTTTTTGTGGTAAAGGATTCGATATGAAATCTCTTTCTGCATTAATTTATGCAACACCTCTTGCCGGCAAAAAATCGATCATACAGACTTGTGGTCGAATATTAAGAGATTATGACGGTAAAAAGCAACCTGTTGTAGTTGACTTAGTTGACATGGCCTTTCCGTTTATGAGCTTAAAAGAGGTTAAGAAGAAAACAAAGATTATAACAGATGAATTTCAAATTCCAGTATTGGAACATAGAGAAATATAATTGGGGAGAGATAAAATGTGCGGGTATTTCACTAGCTGTCCAAAATGTAGAAGGGTAATATTTTATCATGAAGATTGTCCAAACTGTGATCCAATTCCTATGTGGGCCATCCAAAAAGAACCAACAGATAACTCCAGAAGAGAAAAAGAAACGAGCCCTAGAGTATATCGACCAATTGAAACACAGATACAATGTAGTAAGTAAATGTGTTTCAGGTACAGCAGGTGATAAAATTGAGGCAAATATGAATTCATTACAATTAATGGCAATTGAAGCCTCTATACTAACAAATAAAACGATTGTAAATGATGAATTATTACTAGAATTAGAAAAGGTAATTTTTAGGGAGGTATAATGGCAGAACCAGAATTCATAGAACGACGATCCGGAATAGACCGGAGAGAAACTAACACAATGTTAAATCCGGATAAAGAACAGAGAAGAGGGCCGGATAGAAGATTAGATAAGCGTATAGAGATTATGCATATTAATGATGGAGATGTAGTTATTGTGCGATTAAAACAAATTCTACCTATAATTAAAACTACATTAGAAGCTATATCTAAACATATTCAAAAGCAAGGAGCAGCAGTGATATTTGCTGACCATAATACAAAAATCGAAAAATTCAATGAAAGAAAAATGTACAAATTAGGATGGATTAGAAAAGATCAATTAGAAGATGAAACTGTTATAGATCTTTCAGATAGGATTGGATGAAATGAAGATTCGAGATATAGTATCCCAGAATGAAGTTATAGTATTGGTCGATGATCAAATGTTAATTTCTTATATTGACTGTTTTTACAAAGTATATTTTCAAGTAAACGATGAAGATAATTATGAGTACACTCAAGCATTCGAACAAAAAAATTATGTACCAGACGGAGTAACTGATGGAATGTTTCACATCAATATGATTAAAATGGGATCAACAATTTTGGCACAAAAAATTAACAAAGGAGAAATTGAGCTATGAGTTTAAAACAACCTGCTGCGTTAGAATTTGATGGATTTACCTTTAGACCTCAAGCAAATCCTAGCATTAGTCCTAAAAGTATGATCTTCTTTCTGAAACTGGCATATGATGGTAGACATGGAGACACTGCTGCTGTTACATTACTCAATGGATATGGAGTAGTATTACATGCAGAAGAAGGGGAGTACTGGCCAGAATCATGAGCAAACTATTTATTGGATACAAACAATATGGGGAGATAATGAATCAACTCGTTAACTCCCTATATAAAGTCGGTATGCAAACTCAAAACTATATATTTAGTCATGTGTATGGTGTACCTAGAGGTGGATTATCAATCGCCACTCATATCTCACATAACATGAATTTAGAGATGACTAATTTATATAAATTTATGAATCGAGATTGGTATGACGGATTAAATCTATTAGTTGTTGATGATATCGTAGATACCGGTAAAACATTTGAAGACCTTGGTGACGAATTATTGAACATTGCAGACCGCTGTCCTACATTCAATTATAAATTCTTAAGTATTCATTATAAACCTAGATCGATATTTAAACCTGATATATTCTTTCAAGAAGTAAATAATAGTACTTGGGTTGTGTATCCTTGGGAATGTGATGATGAAAGATGTGAACAGGACAGGGTAGATTTTTCAAAAAGAAGAGAGCTTATTGAACCGAAATAAAAAACTTGGAGCGGGGACACTCATGTAGAGTGCCCCGTTCCGGGCAATTATTTTTTTAGAACATCTGTCAGCTCATGAATTGACTCCATGAGCAGACCCATCCGCTCGAGAGCTATATTCAGTCCCGAGTTTGTGTGTTCCATTAAATGAATCGCATCTGATAGGTCTCTACCATTACTCTCAGCAGGTCTCCCAAACCCGATATTAAAATTAACATTCACCCCCTTGTCTGCGATCTTTTTAACCGCAGACGCTAATATCATCATTGCGTCAGAAGTCGGTTCTTCATCCTCAACGTCGAGAACTTCTAAACCGTCAAGAAGCGAAGTGTCAGGAACAAGATGATCTACCTCCTCCCTTTCGATTTCACTGGAAGGATTACCCATCTTACCTTCGTCTATAGCAATATCTTCACTGCCAGGAATTTGTGATATGATACTGCTGACCTTTTCTGTGAACGATTCATCTTTGTATCTTTCTGGATAGGCATGCCTGCCTATATGTTCATTTCTCTTACATTCTTCATCCAGAATTATCCAGCCCTGATCCCGCTTAGTTGGATCCGCCATCATCCATAGTCGATCTATTGGGATAGATCGTGCATCAGGTATGACGCCAAATATTGGATGGATATTAGATTTGGCAGGAGAGTAGTACAGTTTTGAGATTGCAAGATCGGTGTTGTTGAGCTTATTCCGACGCATACTAGACACCATCATATTTGTGACCTCTTTAAGTTTTGGATTAGCTATAGAATGATTTTTTATAAAATCATTACATGCTTTAGCCCAATCGCTTGCCGACATAAAGATGATCTCCTTCGAAGTAACAAGGATCGTGAGTATAAACTCCCATTGTTTCATATCCTTATACTGGGCACATCTCGCCTTAAACTCTTTTAGTAATGCGTACATTCCACTATCGTTCGCATTCTTTCGAGCTTTTAATGGCTTGCTCATACCATTACCAGGTACTTGCTCTTTAGGTTTATTAATAGAAAGATTAATAAACCCTTTGTTCACTTCGACAATATCCGGAATGTCTTTCTTCAGATCATTCAGGGTATAAGGTTTATCAGGCTGTGGTAGCCGTTTAAACCAACCCCTTCGAAATGCATCTGGATTTGTGGCTGCAAGAAGCGCAAATGCGGGATGAAATTGGAAGGAATGTTTTGAGGTAGGTAACTTTTGTCCGTTGGCATCCGTTGTTATCACTTTTAGAAAGTCCGACATCCACCCATTAGATGCTGATATTCTCTTAAACACCGATTTTATAGCCCCCATATTATCTTTAGCCCGGTATTTAAGATCAGGGATAAATTCCTCAATCGAACTGTCTATATAATTCACGGCTTTATGTATATCACATTCTTCAATCGTACATAACAACAATACAACAGTCGAAATCTGTGTTCTAAACATTTTGTTCTTTTTCTCATACGTCAGTTGTACAAATAATGTCACTAGATCAGCAACATGCTGTCTAATCACAGGTAAAAATTCTTCCTTGTTCTCTTCTACCAGTTTTTTAATATGTTCTTCCATTATCCTCTCCTTATATTCCTTTATTGTTAGATCAGTGACACAGCTACTTTCGTCGTAAAATGCATCATTGTCAAAGCCTGGATATTTACTTGTCCATCCAGGACGGTTTCCATCCCGGGCTCGACTTTTTCTACGATCCCTCTGCATCTCATCTATACGAACTTTGTTAATTCTGTTTACCTCTAATGTTTTTATTTTATCCTCTTTTTGTTTAGCATAACCTTCATGGCTATACTCTTGACCATCTTTTGTTTTTACTGTTTCCTCTTTATCAAGCTTTGCACCAATGAAGCGATTTTCATCGCTATCATCTCCACTCAAACAAAACTGTTCAGAGTTCATAAGATTCTCCTCCTTTTCCTCCTTTTAAGTTGGTTGTTACTATATAAATATTTCTATATATTAGCATAGAATATTAAATAATTACCTATCTATATAGAGAAATAATAATCATGGAGACACTGGAAGTAGATTCAAGTATAATTATTATTATTGAGAAAGGAGGAATATGAAAAGGAGTTTCTATGAACAATCGTATTGATATCTATACAGACGGCGCTTGTTCTGGTAATCCAGGACCTGCAGGAATAGGAGTAGTTTTACTGTACAATAACCATCAAAAGGAGATATCCAAATTCATAGGAGATGCTACTAACAATATTGCAGAATTAACAGCAATCAAAGAAGGATTAGAAGCAATCAAAGATTCATCTAGACGAATTCCAGTAGTAGTATACACGGATAGTTCTTATTGTTATGGTCTACTGACTAAAGATTGGAAACCAAAGAAGAATATAGAACTCGTAATGGAGATTAGACAATTAACAACTCAGTTTAGTTACCTTGGATTTAAGAAAGTTAAAGGTCATGCTGATAATCCAGGAAATAATAGAGCTGATGAGTTAGCAACTAAAGCTGTGGAGACTCGTAAAAATGGAATTACCTGACAATTTTTATAAACTCGTTGAGCAGAAGGGATTCTTAAAGAATATACTATATGGTGATACAGATAGTATATTTATTAGTATTCCTATGAAAGATGCAGATCAATTGTCGGTCAAAGATCGATGGAAGCTAGCAGAACATAATGCAGATAAAATTAATGAGTTGATTGTAGAATATGTAACAGGAACTCTTTTACCTAGAGGCAATATTGATCCTAAATATAATAGAACTTTCTTCAAAACAGAAATGCTAATTGATAACGCTTTGTTTCTCGATGTAAAAAAGAACTATGCTTACAAACTTGCATGCAAGGAAGGAGTTGTTCTTGACCCTCCAAAGGTAAAATATACAGGCATACAGGTCGTTAAATCTGATGCCGCTAAGATGACACAGGACCTTCTTAAATCTATGATTGAAAATGTGATGCTCAATGAAAAAATTAAGAAACCTGATAGAATAAAAGTATTAGTAGGTATTGTTAATGGTTTTAAAGATACATTTAATGATCATGCGGCAAACTTTCAATTTAACGACATTGGATTCCCAGGTAAATGGTCTAAACGAGATATGTTTATAGATGGGATGAAACTCTATAACTTTCTAATAGGTGAGGAGGTATTTAATCTAGGATCTTCTGGTAAATTTATTCATTGTCGTTTTAATAATCCGGCAATAATAAGATCAGCAGGAGTTCATGATATGAAAAGTCCCGGACTCTGTGTGCCATATGAGTATGATGTCAATACGATAAAACAGAAAATGGAACAATCACAAATAACCATAGAACAAAAACTCCATTGGGATAAACTGTTTACTACGGCATGTAGAAGAATAATAGATTTAGCTAAATCTGAACTTAAGAATTTAAATACGGTTTTATAATATTTTCTACTTATATAAAGAAATTGTATATATGGTGCCAAAGGTGATTAGATTTATGATTGAATACTAACGACTTGCCAAACGGCCTCTAAAAATATTTTACATATTAGGATCGCTTAGATGTCAATTCATAATGTCTGATCACCTTTTTAATAGAGGTTAATATGGACCCATACTCATTAGAAACATATGTAGCGAAAGTTCTTAATACGCAGGAATTAAAATTAGAAGTTAGATCTGTGCGAAATATGCTATACATAGAGAAACTAGAATTCATGAAAGAAAACATGGCAGAGGAAGCTCAACTATTCTATGAAATGATTCATTTTCCATATATATTAGTTGATACAATAAAAGCAAATGTTCGTGGAGCTCAACTCCGCACTATACATTCTTGTACTTATCAATGTGAACAGAAACAAGTTATTTATGTAGTATGGATAGACAAAGATAAAAATATAATCAAACCAGATAATTGGTTGTATCAATTCGCCAACGAAGATGATACTTTCACTGTGTATTGATCTTTATATTTTTACCACTTTTATATAGAAATAATATTAGTATACGAATCAAAAAAGGAAACAAAATGTATTTACTTTATTTAAGATATAAAGCAGTTTTAATTAGGTACAAAAAGATACTTATGTTTGTATTTGTTGCGAACGTTACTTATCTTATTGGTATTCTGATTATTGCTATATCTTTTCTGATTATGGGAAGAGAACCTAATTGGTTATTTGGTTGGTACACTATTGTATCTAGTTGTATATTTATTCCGTTAGCTACTGTATTTAATCAGATGATGTTAACGGATATACAAAAGAAGATTCTATGTATGCATTTTCGAACTGGATATAAGAGATGTGATGATCTTATTGATATTATAGTTAAAGCAGCAAGAAAAAAAGAATCAATATTGAAATTCACATATAAAGGATTAGAAACATCAGCAGTGTATTTAAATACAGTTATTGATGAACCAATTATTGACCCCGCAACTATTAATGGTATTCATTTAACACCATTAATTAAATATCCTATGCGTAAATCAGACGGAGAAAATTGGTTATACCTTAGGGAGTTCCTTGTATCATATACAGATAGTCCTACAGATTATATAGAGTTAGAAAAAACATTCATTGATCACTTATCTTAGGAGACAATATTATGAAATGGCCGTAGACTAATGATCCATAGATTCGTGGTCCTCCTGTGTAAGGTGTGCAAGTTTTCTATTAAAGAAAATTTTAAACCAAAAACTTATACATAGGAGATCAACCATGAACAGAAAATATCAAATCAAAGAAGAACAGAAAGAATTGGCTAAAACTATTAGGGAGAAAAAGAACCTTAGGAAGAAGGTAAAAGATGGTTATGTTGAAGGATTAGTTTCCCTTCGTTATGATTACAGACATAATCATATTGCATACTGTCTTCTAAGAGGTACTCCTTACGAACAAATCGAACAACCTCATCCTAATAATAAACCCGACATGAAACGCATTCATCGTATTATGGGAGAGCCTGAACAAACGGTTTATAAATATCGTATTCTAAAGAAAGAAGTGGTAGCATAAGGAAATAGTTCTGCGTGGATCGTAAAGAACTAATGGTGAAGCGCAGAACTATATTTAAAATTATGGGAAAGTATGTTATATGGTTCAATACTAAATACGCATGTGGGGCAGTAATCTGTGATGAAAATGGTAAGATTATAGAGACCTGCCCCATATATCGTAAACGAATGATCGGTCGACATTTTCGCGATGTTGAGAAAGAATTTCGATCAAAAACATTATTGATAGAATGGAAATTAGCTCATAAGGAGGGGTAATGTACCAATGTTTACTGTGTAAAACAACATATGATTTATCAGATGAACATTATAAATATATTGCAGAAGAAGTTAAAGAAAAAGCTATCACTGAATCGATTATTACTTGTCCTGGATGTCTAAAGAAAAGAATTGTTGGCGGAGAAGAAGATGTTATGGATGATGAACTCGGGATTATGATGTTCGGAAGAGAATTTAATTCAGATGATCAAATTAGAAAACTTAAAGAATTTAAAGGGATCATCATAAAGGGATAAGTGCCTGTTGCTCAGTGGTTGAGCCAAGGGACTCTAAACCCCTTTGTTGAGTGTTCGACTCACTCCAGGCACATCAAGAAAGGAGAGAAAATTGTCCGACCAATTATACGAAGTATGGGAATGGATAGTTGATGAAGGAGTAAACACTCTAAAAAATAAGCAGGCTGCATTTGAATTAACAACAAAGTATTTCGAGAACAAATTTGGATCAAATGAAATTAGACAATACCTTATAAAAATGGGATTTTTTGACAACAAGGAGTAATACATAAACATGTCATTCATAACAGAATCTATACGAAACAAAATCAAAAAGCTTCTTGGTAATTCTAGTAAAAAGTTTGCTATTAAAAGTCAAACACCAGACGGTACATTACAAGTATTTCAAGCTATTGATCCAGATAAAGGACAACCATTAGAACCTAATTTTGACGACTTTAGGATGAGAGATAAATTTTTAGACATAATCGAAGAGATCATGAAAAACAAGGGGCAGGATTTCGAACTTGAACTAAAGTTCAAACGTTCAATTATAACAACTCAAATCCACAGAGATGGTACACTTGCACTTCGTTCAATTGAACCAAATTCTGAAGACGTAAAAAATGAACAAATGGAAGGAATGATTGTTGCCTATTTTGATGGAGAAAAACCTTTTCCATTAAAACAATGGTTGTTAGAAAATGTTTTAACTGAAGATGATGTTATCGAGTTAGAAAAATCATTAATATACTTAGTTTAATAAGGGAGGCAGGTTAAATGAACAAAAGTGACTTTGTTGACAAACTCTCATTAGATGCTGCTCTGTCTAAGGTCACGGCAGAAAAAGCGTTAGACTCAATTATTAGTACCATTACAGAAACTCTTGCAACGGGGGAATCTGTACAATTACCCATCGGAACATTTAGTCGCGTCCTTCGTGCGGCAAGGAAAGGGCGTAACCCTCAGACCGGGGAAGAACTTGACATTCCTGAGAAGCTTGCTGTTAAATTTAAAGCCAGTAAGAAATTCAAGGAAACAATGCAAGAAGGTCTTGAAAACTCGGATGAATAATTCATCCTAACCGATCTAACTCAACATTCTTGGGTGAGTAACTTTGAGAGGTTTCGTGCCCGGATCAGCCTTATACTGGTTGAGCTCTGGATTATCCGGTTAACTTGGGAATTGTCCTTGCAGAGAGAAATGTGCTAGCGAAAGGGCAGGTTGCACAAGAGGATGACGATACATGGGGACTTAATTGTCCCCATGTATCAATCTATTTTTGAAGGAAAACTTATGCCAGAACGTAGGAACATAAAAAGAAGGGAGTTTATTGATCAATATTTCCCTTATGTTAGAAGTATGATATTTAAATACAAAAGATCATTACCTGTAGGAATGGAAGTTGGCGATCTTCTTAATAGTGGCGTAATAGGATTGATATTAGCAGCTGATAATTATGACGAAGAAAAAGCTGGTAAAGATTTTATGTCCTATGCCAATTTTAGAGTTAAAGGCGAAATAATCACTGCTCTAAGAGCAGGAGATCGTCTTACCAGACAAATGAGAGACAAAATTAAAGTATATTTAATTACACAATCTGATTTACAACACGAATTAGGAAGAGATCCAACAGACGAAGAAATAATGGAGAAAGCTGGACTCACTAAGAAACAAATGCTCTCTATTAATACTCTAATGTCTATGGATATGGATGATATTTCTGGGGAAACAATAAGTCAAGATCATGTTGATTATTGTGCCGATATTGAAGATTTAGTTCAGAAAATATCTGATAAAGATATTATTCATATAAAGCTTCCAGAAGCAATAAATGATTTATCAGAAAAAGAACAACATGTAATTCGATCATATTATTTAGATGACGATCCAAAGCTTCTTAGAGAAATCGGAGAAGAATTACAAGTAACAGAAAGTAGAGTATCACAAATTCGTACACAAGCAATTAATAAATTAAAAAAGAAGCTAAATAATATTAAGGAATCCGTATAATGGATGGCAGAGTATCGAGTCCTTATAAAACAGATGTTCCGTTTATTAAATGTATTTGCCCTAAATGTCGATGTATACATAAAATACAAATGCGTTGGATAGGTGGTAGTATGATGCCGAGAAAATATTGTGAAAACTGTAAACCGGAGATTAGACGTCTCTCAGGAGCATTACCAGACCATGAATATCCTAAAACAGGAGAATGAAAATGATCAAATTATGCTACATAGATACAGAAACTGGAGGGGTTGATGATAAGACAAGCCCACTCCTTCAAATATCAGCAGCGTTTGAAGTTGATTGGAATGTTGTTGATAAATTTAATAAGTGGTTAAAACCCTTCCCTCAAGATGGGAAAATCAGTCCTGAATCAACAGAGAAAACTGGGTTCACAGCAACAATGGTTGCAGAAGATCCTAAATTCGAAGATCCTAAAAAGGTATATAACGACTTCGTAGCTACTTGTGATCGTGTTGTTAACAAATACAATAAAAAGGATAAGATGTTCTTTGTTGGTTATAATGCTCATACGTTTGATATGCCCTTCATGAGAGAATTTTTTAATAAGAATGATAACGTTTACTTTGGATCATACTTTTGGTGGCCCGCAATTGATGTTATGTTATTGTACGCAGCAGATTGGATAAAAGCTCGAGGGACAATGGAGAATTTTCAATTAATGACAGTTGCTAAATTAGCAGGTATTAAAGTTGATGAAACTAAACTTCACGACGGAATGTACGACATCCAAATAACAAGAGAATTATTTCTTCGTAGAGCTATGAGATTAAAAGTATTCGAACAACAAGAAATTCTTAAAACTGTAGATGAACCTGATGACACACCAGAAGCCTAAAGGATTCGAATTACATAAATGTTATGAGCATTGTGGTGGTTCAAAAATCCATACTATCGCACTTGCAGAAGAAAGCGAAATGTGGTTTGTTGACAAAGATAAAGGTATGCTTATAGCAGAAGGTAGAGATGGATCATTAACTCAAGTTGGTACAAGCCCAGGTAGCGCCGTTAACTGGTATGAAATTGATAAACAAATATTTAGAGACGATCTATCATTTAAAGAACTTAAATTCGAAGATCAGACTGATCCACCTAAATCCGCCTACTATTTACGAGTGTATGAAAACGGTAAAGTATATTTCTTCAGTTTCATCGATTATTATGACGATTGTGGTCTACTAAAAAATCTTGCGGAAGATAATTCGGCAGATGTATTACTTATTTTAAAAGATTTAGTAAGCCCGGAGATACTAAACCAAATTGAACGAATGTTATTCCAGCGACTCTAAAGGAGATACAATGTTAAATCCAATTCATGTAGAGGCTACATCATTACCTGATGTATGGTTTCAAACGGTATATCAATGTATTCACCACGGAAGAGATTTTATTATTGACCGTGGAAGCTATGCAGGTGATAAAAGATTAGAATTCGATTATTTTACAGCCCATATTAAGACTCCTGGATTTGGTTCAGAGACTGATATCAATCTCATGCTCCCTCATTTATCAGAGGGGTGTAATATTCCTAATCCAGTAGAAGATGGGTATTTAGACAATTATTTATCATCATATTTGATGGGTTCAGAATTATCTTGGAAGGAAAGCTATACTTACGGTCAGAGAATGACAAAGTATCCTATTCCTTTTGAATGGTTCAATCTCCGTTCATCAGAAGGTAATATTAACACAAGAGAAAAACCTTGGAAAGAAATTTTAATTCAAGATAAAGAATTTTGGTTAGATCGTAATATCATTGTCCATGAAGGGACTCCTATGAATACCCATACATTTTATGTGAATCAAATCGAGTTGCTCATTCAAACATATAAAAATAAAGGATTTCGTAACAATCAAATGGTGTTACAAGTAGCACATCCATCTGATATGTTACTTCAAGATCCTCCATGTCTTAGAGAAATTGATACTCGAATTCAGAAAGAAGCGGATGGTAAAACATATCTTCACTTCTTTCCTGAATTTAGATCATGGGATCTTTGGGGAGGCTTTCCTGCTAACCTTGGTGGGATAGAACTTCTCAAACAATATATAGCTGGGGAAATTAGCACTCCCGAAAATCCGGTCTATAATGGATCTATGATTGTTCGTTCTAAAGGATTACATTTATACAAATATGTATGGGAGTTAGCTGAAGCGATTTCTCATAAATCGATTGACGAAGCTAGAGAATGTATACTTACTAATCTTGAGAATTAATCTTATGGGGAGAGTAGTTCACATCAAGACCCCGGTAAACACAATCTTGATAGTGAAAGTGAGTCATCAGGCTGGGCATCCGCAGGCATTGTATACACTTTATCTCCGTTTGGACGGGTCAAAGAGGTCAAGCGTATATAATGAAAACACTGAGATCAACCGTCAATAGCATTCCGGTAGCCCCTCTGCTTAACAGCAGGCTCTCCCCTCTTCCCTACTTGGAGAATACATGGCAAACAGAGCATTTGAAAATGGTTACAAACAATGTCCACGATGTTTTAGAGTGTTAGTAAATAATAATGATAATTTTGGTCCACATCCAAGAAAGAAAAGAAGAGTAGATAAAATATGTAAACTATGTCGATCTAAAATATCATCTAAGTCTTAAAAGATAATTAATTGAAAGGAGCAGGTATGGAAGATGTTGTTATAAAGATACTTGCTGAAAATAATAAACACGTGAAGGTTGGTACAGTCTATAAATTAGAACGGCAAGGAACTGATATTATAATTGCAACCTTCAGTGGAGCAAGTGGAACAACTGAATATTATATGAGATTTGACGAAAAGTCAAAAGAAATATTAACCTTCCATAAAAATATTAGAAAGATAGAACGTGACGATAGAAAACACGTCAAAGAGGAATTCTGGAAAAAATGGAAACCTACTCAGTTCTGTGCCTTCGAAAGTGAAGAGAAACTAAAACTCGCCCTTATGAAGGATCTTGATAATGTATTAAGTAACAAGAAAGGCAAATTAGAAGAGATAGATTGGACAGAAATGACAGCTATTATGAAAGGGGAATTTGATAGGTCAATATGATGAAAACATTATTTACTACCTGGATATCAACACTTAGTGGTGGAATAGGAATTGGTGTTGTTGAAGATGATTTCGGCAAATTATCTATTAAAGCATCACCAATTCTAGGGCAGAATGTAAAATATGATGAAAATCTTATTGCTGAATGGGGAGGTACAGTTGTTCTCAAAGATTTAAAAAGTATGATTAATATGATTGAAAGTGATCAAAAATAATTTAACAATTTCAATTTATATATAGAAATAATATTAGTGTCACTTATGTTTTTCTTCACTCCGTCGAAGAGAAATATATAAGATCAAAGACGTACGCATTCCGCCCCACCCATCCTGCCAGCCTTGGCCTGTCCTCGCGCGGTCTAAAGGGGGGAACCTTCTCCTGCGGGAGGAGAGTACCATGCCCTAAGGAATACCGCGTGGGCGCGATTGCCATAGAATTCCGGCCTCAAGAGGGGCAAGCTGACGGAGAACATTAGAAAACGGAGGGTTGACAACCCATAGATAGCGCCATTCTAATGTGCTAAGTATGGAGACTAAACAACCAGTTTTCGCTATCTGACTGGGACGGAGGGGATGGGTAAACGCGGACCCATCGCCTCCGTTAAATTTCATTTTATTTTTCTAAACGGTCTTTAAACAAAACACAATCGCTTAGACTGTGCGATTGGAAAGGTTAAGTAAAATGGTTTATGATAACAAGTTAGTCGCATCGATTAAGGTTGGAGGTAGAATTCTTAGAGAGCATGATAAAGATCATGTATACCTCCCATTTGGAAGTCAATATTCCATTCTCATTAAAAACATGAGAAGTAGAAAAGTTTCTATTCGAATTAAGATTGATGGAGAAGATGTATTAGACCATCACACATTAATTCTTAGAGGCAAAGAAACTATGGAGTTACAAAGATTCATAATCAACGGTAATTTCAATACCGGTCCAGCTTTTAAATTCGTTGAGAAGACTCAGCAAATCTCAGAGCACAGAGGTGATAAGATAGATGATGGGATTATTGAGATTGATTATCGTTTTGAAGTGGAACCTCCACTATTCAAGTCGATAATTCAACCTTACAAAGAAATTCATCATTACCATCATACTGAAAAGATGGATGCAGATTGGTCTTACACTAATGATGGGACATCTGGAAATCCTCTGAGAGGTAGAGGAATGACATCAGAGAACACAGTCTTTAATTCAAGTGTATCTCCACAAAGTGTTCAATCATCAAATAACTTAGATCATCTAGGCCCTGAAAGATCTAACGTGGTACAAGATTCATTAGATTCGGATCCTGTATCTGATGAAGGTATAACTGTTAAAGGGAAAGAAGTAAATCAACATTTCACACAAGGGAACATTGGTACATTAGAAACTCAGGTACACACGATTTGTCTCAAACTTCATGGGACAAATGAATCAGGTACAGTTGTTCAGAAACCTTTGCTAGTTCAAAGTAAGCCCGAATGTCAGGTTTGTGGTACCAAGAACGATTCTAGAGGCAAGTACTGTTCACATTGTGGTAACAACTTGAACTGGTAAGCAAACCACACAGGAGGGTCATGTATGAAATCGTTAACAATTATTATCGGTGTTGCTGTATGCATTGTAGCCATATACATTGCAATCGGCACAGTAATCTGCTGGTTACTTTCGTCAGCAGGTGACGAGAAGATGTCCCTTAATGGGGTGACCATGAGATTTATACTCACATGGCCATTATTCTTGTTTAAATCGAAAGTGATATGAAAGAGTGACCAATAGTCACAATTTCTCCTCCGAAGAAACGGGAGATGGTCTCCATGGCCATCTCCCTTATTTATCTGAAAGGAGAATATAAAGGATGAATAAGAAAATTTTAAATATTTCAACTCCATCTAATGGATCTTTGCTATTCAACTTTATCGGAGGCATTATGAATAATGAATTACAAGACTTTGCTAGAAAGACATTAAAAGAGGGATTGGAGAAATGTACAGATGCCGAGCAACGAAGATTTAAACAAATGTATGCTGGATCTGGATGGAATGCAGGAATAGATATAAACATGGTTGTTGATGAAATGGATGCGGATCGACTTGATTGGGCGATGAAACAAGTACGAAGAACCTTAGAAACGAAAGGATTACCTAGTGATTAAAATAAATAATCTAAAAATAGGCAGATTTATGATTGAAGATAAGAAGCAATGGCTTTACGCAAAACCAATGCGAGTTACTACGGCACATCTTAGTCCTCATCAACATACAAAATATATTCGCAAGATAAATAAAGAAAGGAGAAGAAGTGTCTGAGAAAAAAGAATTAAAAGATTTAAAATTGCATGAGAAACTTGACTTGTTTAAAAAGGATGCAGAGGAAGCGTTCGTGATGAGAGTACCTGGAGGATTCTGGTATGTTCATGTACTTAAAAGTACTCGCGAAATTACAGCCATAGGATCGACATCTATATTTGTTCCTACAACTACCACTCAAATCCATAAACCTCCAATAAAAAAATAAAAGGAGAAATAATGACCGAGGAACGAAGAAAGTAAACTAAAAACATGAGGGGGTATTCAAGTCCGGTTGAAGAAGCCAGGCTGTAAACCTGGTGCCTCGTGCTAAACACGCTAGTTCGAATCTAGCCCCCCTCACTCATTTGAAAGGAGAAATAATGACCGAAGAACGAAGAAAGTATAACAGATCCAAAGAAAGAATATTCATAAATCTGGACGGTAGAGAATACGAAACAAGAGATATAAGTGAAGCAGGTGCTTCAATTTATGGTCCTGATGATATTCATTACGAAATGAATAGATCATATGACATTGTACTTACAATAAAAAGTATAGACGTAAAAGCGAAGATACACATCGTCCATGCTAATCCTGACCCTAGACGGAATCGAATAAGATATGGAATTGAATTCTTGTATGATAAAGGAAGTGAGAGAACAATAGTCCAAAAGTTTATAACCTCAAGAGGATACGGTACAGGAACGGGCAAAGAGGTGCAAGCACATCACTGGAAGGGGCCTCAGAAGCATTTTAGTGGAGCGAAACCACGATGAATCCAGAAAAGTGGGAGGTAATATGATGATAGAACTCGTCGTGTCGGGCGGCCAAACGGGCGCTGACGTTGGAGGTCTCGAAGCTGCATATCAATGTGGTATTCAGACATCTGGTTGGGCACCCCCGCTCTACATGACTAAAGATGGTCCTAATGAAGAATTATTGAAAGGAAAATATAATTTAGGAGAGCATGGAAAGAAAGGATATAAACCACGTACTTATGGCAATGTAAAGATGTCACAAGGGACAGTTCGTTGCGCGGTTGACTTTTACAGTCCGGGCGAGATATGTACTCTTAACGCAATCAAACATTATAAACAAACACATTTCGACATATATTTATTGAATCCACCATCAATCGATAGTTGTATCATTTGGCTATTAAATAATGGTATCACTATTCTTAATGTTGCAGGAAACACACAAAAAACTAGAGATATCGATATATATGGGCTTACATATACATATCTTGTTAAAGTTTTTACTAGACTCAAAGCTATTATGAAAAGTGAGGAATATTATAAAAGATTCAATCTTAAGGAGGCTACGTGATTGGTTTACTCTCAGAGAACGCACAAATAAGAACATCAAATAACATCAATACTTGTATCGAATGTTTGGATCCTGGAGATAATATTCTTTCAGCAATTATTACAGACACAACTATTCCAACTATTCAATTTGCGGAAACAACTGTTATTGGTATCATAAAAATGTTATGTGATCATTTTAATATTGTTGATAATGAATTGATTGCAAACGATTACCAAGAAGTTCTTGTTAATAATGAATGGTATCCCATTTCACAATTATTATCAGGATCTAGATTAAACCCTAAAGGTAATATGAAAGCACAAAAGATTGACGACAAAGGTAACAATGAAATAATTGATGACGACATTATAGAATTAGATAGATTTGACAATCAATTAGATAATATAATGTACACATTAATTTTATTCCCATATAACACATTTTTTGCTGATGGATACATCGTGAAAGGAGAAGAGAAGTGAAAAGCATGAAAGGATTATTCCCAGATTATAAAGCAGAAAGTCCACCTGATCATACAAACGAAGCAATTCGCAATCGGAAGATTAAAGCGTCAAGAAGGAGGAAAAATAAAGATGCAAGAAAAGCGAGACGAGTCAATAGAAAACGATTGTAGTAAAAGGACCGATGGACATTATGAATATGTGTGCGCTATAAAGAGATCTTTTAAAGAAGCATTTCATGTTGAACCTGTTGGTAGTCTTATTGGTGTGCATGATAGCGAAATTGAAAAATTGAAAAAGAGACAAAGTCTTATAGTTGATGGGTTATGTGGGGTTATAGCGATACTTATCGATCAAACAGATATTGAGTCGGGTAAAGTTAAAGACCTATTAAAAAATGGATTCAAAGTAGATTAAGTTTGTAACACATTGTACCATTCTGTGTCAGACTGTAGCAAAATAAAAGGGGGATAGTATGAGTTATACAAAGGAAGGGTACGAGCATATGGCATCTGAGATATTGAATGACTTTAACACAGTGGGCCTCTTTATTGATCCATTAGAAGACCAACATTATACATCAAAGACTGTCATATTCAAGAGCAAAATAATGGAAGTGATATCATCTGAAATTAGTATTATGATTCTTAAAAATGTTATTGATTCTCCTCGATATAAAGAAGCGGCAATTGAAGTAATTGAGACTATGCTCGAACATTCTATGTTTCAAAAATGGGTCAAACCCGAAAATCTTCAGCTAGTTGTTGAATATTTACGATTTTATATTGATTCCAAATGTCAATCATCAATGCAAGCAAAAAAACTTTATGAGAAAGCAAAGGAAATAATAGACCAACAAAATAAAGCAGATAGAGGGGAATCATGAGAGATAGAGATCGAATGGAGCAAATCTTAGTTAAAATTATGAGAGGTTGGCGAGGTGTTCCTGATCTTAGACTCGGACAATTATTGCTCAATGTAACATCATTAGCAAAGAAAGATCTATATTATGTAGAGGACAAAGAATTAGCTAACCTTGTATTCAAATTTTTGGGAGGTATAAAAGAAAGCGATGGTGGATAAAAAACAGATTGTGGTTAGTGATGAAGAACTTTTTAAAAAAATCAAAATAGTAGTACAACATTTAGAATCAAAGAAATCTGAAATTAAACTTGTTCCAGCAATAATGGTTATATTGCTATTCCTAAATCTTGTAGCTAATACCTGTATGATCTTGATATTAACTTCTTATAAAAAGCATATTGTGGACTATGTAAAATTCGAACATATTGTGAGTGAAGCAATTCAACAATCTGCGATAATAGCAAATAAAATTGAAGCTGTTGAAGGTAGAACTTACACATTTAGTGATCATTTAATTTTTAATACAAATGAACTCTCATTGTTAAAGAAAGACTATGAGAAAAGATTTGGACTTATCGGGGACGACCAATATGCAAAACCAGACGCAACCCCAAAAGAAGAATGATATCACTATAATAGCAAATATGGATGGTAACATTCATTTCGTAAAACAACTCAAAACTCCGGCACAATTATGGTATTATTGTACAGTCTATCCAGAAGATGTAACTATCATCTATGCAGAAAGAAAATATAGAAATCGCGAAACAAGTTACCAAGATGATGGTTACTACGAATCAATATTTAGATTAATATATGATATAAAATGGGAAGGCTCTAAATTAGAAAAATACATAAATAAAAAAATGGAGGAATACGACCGTGAACAAGAGAAGGGAAATAAAACGATTAGCCGAAAAGGCTGTGGGTGACATAATAGAAATGTTATACAAACATACGACTCCTATTGGATCAATATGCATTCAAGTAGCAACAAATGAATTACCACCTGATGATATTCCTATCTTACACTTAGCTAATGCAGAAGTAACTGTTGATAAATCGATTGTATTATCTCCAGTGAGATATGTTTTAGCGCCTGAATATTTCGGTGAAAGAATTCGTGATAAGATGAAATTAGCTGCAAGAAAAGAGGAACTCAGAGCTAAAAGTATAGAAGATGCTGCTCAATATTTTGTTGATAAATTGAAGACAGAAGGAATTGATAAATCTATAATATATTTAGAAGAAACTGGATTCAATGATTATGGTATTAGACAAGTATTCAGTTCTGTACTGGATAGAATTCAACAAAAGAATCCACCTCGTCCGGAACCAGTTAATATAGATTTAGAAGAAATAGAGCCTATGCCTCCACCTTCTCCTCCACCAGAACCAATCGCAGAACCACTATCTACTCGGGAGGAATTGATATTACGTGATCAAATAAGAAGAAGACCAACTCGGACTATTGTTGAAGATCTTGATTCGATAATTAATACGGAACTTCGAGATTCTCACACAGGGGATACGTTGAATATACCACCTATATATGCTGATGACGAACAAGTTCGAGCATGTAGAGTAATTAGATCGTATTTTGATGATATCACTGATACTAATTTCATTGGGTTTGAGGATAAAATAGAAATTACTACTCGTGCAAGAGGACAAAACATATCAGTTGATGTAATACGATCAATGATTGCTATGTTTAATAATATACGGCAAATTGGACAAAGACATACTAGACTTAATACTAATCATAGAGCCCAAGCACAAGCATTAGTGCACTACCTTTTTGGTAATGACACAGTTATTAGTCTTAGAAACGGTGGAAGACTTACACTCTGTGGCCAATTATTGGGAGTATATGAACCATACGTGATTGAAGAAGTGGCAAAACACAATACAAAAGCGAATCGAATACTTAATGCAACAGATGCGGTCAATTCGGTAAGAGAGGTCGATACAGTAGACGAAGAGGATCTTCAAGCTGCAGCAGATGTTTACGATCGAGTCGTAGAAGATGCTCGAGGGGATCTTCCAATCCCAACAGCATCTCAGTTAGATGAAGCTCGAATAGTTGATAATGAAATGGAATGGAGAGAACATACTGAATTTCGATTAGGACAGATAGATCCAAATAGAAATTATGTCCAAGTAATCGAAGAGTATTATACTGATTTCATTCATAACATTGGATGGATTAGTGATCCGGACAGATCTTATTTGACCCTTGAACTTTGTCGTCAATCAGGGCCAACAAGAACATCACGGACTCCAGCAATTATGCACGAGGTTATTAACATTCTTAATTCTCGAGAGCATCTTCCTGTAACGCCATCTAATGATTTATCAGATATTGATAATGAGGATTTAAGAGTATCAATTGATCAATTTAATGACTTAAACAGACAATTAAATCATTTAGATCCAAGTGGCGGTTGCCGTGTCGCTATTCAAGATTACTTTAATACTTTTCTATATTCTATTGGATGGATTTCCTCGGAGGATCGAAGTCAACT
>Ga0272442_10000219_pt1 | contig 95608 bp, 72 predicted proteins | sample SSMForm2O_FD_200262 | JGI IMG/M metagenome (GOLD analysis project Ga0272442, IMG submission 200262) | Marine sediment archaeal communities from Little Sippewissett salt marsh, Falmouth, MA, United States - SSM-Form-2O | ecosystem: Environmental > Aquatic > Marine > Wetlands > Sediment ...
TGTCGCCGATATAGACCGTGTCGCCATCGCGGGTGAGCATTGTATCGGTATCCACATAGCCCTTGATATACGCCACAGTGTCAACATCGAGATTGCGATAGACTCTCAGGTCGTCATCGACATAAAGTGTGTCGCCATCGCGGTTCTCGATTGTATCGGTCTGGACATAGCGCTTGATATATGCGGAATCGTCAACATCGAGACTCCAGTAGATGCGCATATTGTCATTAACATAAACGGTGTCTTCCCTCGCCTCGATAGAGTCGGTAACAAGCTCATCCGTCCATAGCCGGTCGTTGTCGCCGATATAGACCGTGTCGCCATCGCGGGTGAGCATTGTATCGGTATCCACATAGCCCTTGATATACGCCACAGTGTCAACATCGAGATTGCGATAGACTCTCAGGTCGTCATCGACATAAAGCGTGTCGCCATCGCGGTTCTCGATTGTATCGGTCTGGACATAGCGCTTGATATATGCGGAATCGTCAACATCGAGACTCCAGTAGATGCGCATATTGTCATTAACATAAACGGTATCTTCCCGCGCCTCGATAGAATCGGTAACAAGCTCATCCGTCCATAGCCGGTCGTTGTCGCCAATCCAGAGTGTATCCCCCCATGGATTGTAAATTGTATCCGCTTGTAGAATCCCTACAATAGTTGCGGTATCCTCGACAACAGCATTATGAGTTACAAATGCAGTTGTGCAAACAAGGCTGGGCACGTAGAGCGAATCGAGGATTTTCGCGACGCCGTTTTCATCGACCGAGAACACATTAATGTCATTATCATTCACTATGTAGAAAATATTATTAACTGCTGGATTGATATCTTCATCTAGGTCGAAACGCAGGTCGGTGTTCGAGAATGTCTTGTATCCATCATCGATATGAAAATGCCCAATTACTTGTAATGCCACACCTCCGGTCGCTTCGTTTGCGATAAGAACCGCCGGCTCGACGGCATCGTTTGCCCGTACAAAAAACGCTGTTCCATGGTCCTCCCGAGCAAGAAATTGAACCGGCATACCATCGTTTATCAAGATTGAATCGCCTGTTGTATCCGCCGCCCAATATGCATCCTGTAATGTCCAATTCTGCACCGTATCCGTAAGTTCCGCGATAGCATCCTGAACATTCTGGCTTGAAAGATAACCAGACGGGAAATAGTGGACATCCTGCGCGATAGCTGCGGCTGTGGTCTCGGCAAACACTGTCCAGTAAGATGATAGAACCGAGCCTATCTGCTGACGCGGGGAATAGACAACCGCATCCACAACAAGCTGGTAATAAAGTGGCAAATATGTCGAGTCGAAATAGGCGGAAATATCGAGGTTGAATTGTGTGGAAAAAAGTCCTTTAACTATATGAACCGATTGCAAATCCGAATCGAGCATTGTGCCGCCGGTCGGCAAGGTCCATAGTTGAAGTTCAACATCGACTATTGTATCGGTCAGACCGATATTGTTTCCATCTGTTATCTTTGCTTGATAGGTAATTGGAAGTGCAAAAACAGTACAGCCACACATAAGAACAATAACCAAACATACGCACGATTTCATCAAAACCTCCCTGTCTTTTTATAATGAGAAAATCCGTATATCATAAATTAAAAAGAAGTCTTTTGCAAGAAATATATTAATAATTGTAATTAAACTAGTTCACATAAGTTTTGAATTGCAGTTCGCAGATTTTTAATTGGATGTCTATCAATTTGTTAGAATGGCAGCAGCGTCGATTTGAGATAGAAAATTTCGAAAAGTTGTGCTCATATTCAAACTTTAAAAAATATGCTTCAGCAAATCGGTTAGGGATGACCGACCTTTTAAAATATCAAAGATACAGGTTCTACAATTTGTTTGTTTTCACAGTAAAATTGATGTCATAAGAATCTTTTAATCTTAGCCGGTAGAAAATGGCTATAAATAAGCGAAAGGTAAAAAAAAAGAAGCATTTAAGTTCACAAAATTAACTACATTTAGAAAATCCGCAAGCGGGGCAGGTTGCACAGCCCTCCGATTTATACATCGTGGAACCGCACTCTGGACAAAGAATAACAGGGTTTCTTTTCTTTTTGTCTATTTCCGGAAAATTTTGAACCTCAGATTTCGTTTCGACCAAACGCTGCTCTATTTTTGTTTCTTCCGATGGGAAAAGCTGCCCATGCTGTTTTTCCCGGTATTCAAGACCCCATTCAAGAGCTTTGGCAACACCATCCGGACACGATAGTATCATGTCTCCTCTATCCCATATCGGATTGGGGCATCGGATTCCCTTGAGTTGTTTTATTATTTCCTCGGCAGGCACTCCCGAACGCAAGGCAAGAGATATTATCCTAGAAAGAGCCTCGGATTGACTTGCTGCACACCCCCCCGTTTTGCCGAGATGCGCAAAAACCTCGAATGGACCGTATTCATCCTCATTTATTGTGCTGTAAAGATTGCCGCAGCCGGTGGCGACTTTGAAGGTCATTCCATGAACGGCATGTGGGCGGTTTCTAACATGCCTTTCGGTTCTTTGCAATTGAGTATCTTCTGATTCCGACACCGGCTCTTCCTTACCGTTAGCGCCCATTGTCAAAACCTGCATAGCTCGGCAGCCGTCGCGATAAACCGTAACGCCCTTGCATCCGGTCTCATACGACAGCATATAGCCTTTATAAATATCCTCTTTGGTCGCGTTATTCGGGAAATTGATTGTCTTTGATACGGCATTGTCGGTATATTTCTGGAATGCCGCTTGAGAACGAATGTGCCATTCCGGCGAGACATCGTGGGCAACAACATATATCTCCTTCATGTCATCGGGAATCTCTTCAATATTATGTATTGTGCCTTTTTCGATAATTTTCTCGACAAGTTTATCGGAATACAGTCCGCGTTCGGTTAATTCATTTAGGAAAACCTGATTTATATCGACCAGTTTTTCACCATCAAGAACATTCCTTTCAAATGCAAGAGCGAACAACGGCTCGATACCCGATGATGTCCCGGCAATTATAGAAATCGAGCCTGTGGGCGCGATAGTCGTAATTGTGGCATGTCGTCTCTGTTGACCATCGGACTTGCTATAAAGCGAGCCTTCAAAATTCGGGAATGCTCCGCGTAATCCGGCAAAGTCCTTTGAGGCTTCATGTCCCTTCCGTTGAATAAATGACATTACCTCTTCTGCAAGGGTGATAGCTTTTTCGGAGCAGTATGAAATGCGAAGTTTGAAAAGCATTTCTGCAAAACCCATAATACCAAGTCCTATCTTCCGGTTTGCTCTGGTATTCTCCCTTATTTCATCTATCGGGAATTGATTGACTTCAATCACATTGTCGAGGAAATGAACGGCATTATGAACTGTTTTTTCGAGTTTGTTCCAATCTACTTTTCCTCTGGATGTAACGAAATTCGACAGGTTAATCGAACCAAGATTGCAGCTTTCATAAGGAAGCAGTGGTTGCTCTCCGCAATTGTGAACAAAAATTCCATTCGCATCGAATGCGTTTGTCCCGGGAATATTTACATCAAATACCTTTCGTTTTCCTTCATCGGTAATTCCTGTAATTTTCGCGATGAATCTTTCCCGATTAAATTCTCTTTGATACAGCATAAGTCTTCCCAGAAGAGCTGACTGCTTATCCACATCCGCAAAAGCGATTTCCTCAGCGAAAACAGCAAGGTTATCATTCGAAACTACAAGTTCGTGTCCTTCCGATATTGAGTATTTCTTTTTCCCACCCCTACCATCGGGCATCGGTTTTTCGGTTTTCGGAGTGCGCCGTTCATAGATTGTCGAAGCAATTCCTAATCTGTGAAGCATCCTTTGAATCCCTTTCAGGTCATCGAGATTATGCTGCCATAGCCTAATTGAAACACCTTTCTCGGGTGTTCCTTGAACCGAGCCGTCGGCATCGAATAAACCCCGCAGAAATCCTCGATGGAATACTGATGATGTTTCCTCGATTGCGGAGGTGATATGCTTATTGCGCTGTTTCATCCCGAATTTAAGCGACAGTTTCTTTAGCGCTCTCAATTTCAAACGGTATTCATCACGACCCCGGACACGACTGAATCCTTTGAAATCAGACCGATGAGGGAATTTCCCTGTACATATCAGGGCGAATTCCCGAATAGACTGCGCACCATCACTGTCTCCCCAGATAGAAATAATTGCATCATCTTTTTTAAGAGTGCCATCACCCAATAGTAATCCAAGTAGATAACCTTCTTCGAGTGTTCCTTTTCCCGACCATTCCGCGCCGCGATTATTTGAGAGTAAGATAAAATCACCTGTCTCGAGTTTATTCACCTCACGCCATTCGGATTCGAGACGATATCGAGTAATCAATTTAACGGTTCTAATCAAGTGGTCATCGGTTGCATGAATCTCGTATCCTCTATTTGTTTTAATTTTGAATACCGATTTAACGCCTGTCGAGAAGAATCCTTTCTTTCCCGTGCCGAAAAATTCACCATCGAGAAGGATATTTGCCGGTCTGCCGCAAAGAGCTTTCACATGTTTTGGACCATCGGTGGTTGTAACCCAGGTATCGCCGGTTACGCACGGATTTGTACTCTCTATCTCACCGACATGGGGAGTGGGATTATCCTTGTTGATTCTATCGATAAAAATGATTCCGGGTTCACCCGATTCCCATGCGCACTCGACTATAAGGTCAAAGACCTCACGTGCATTAAGCTTTTCTGTATAATTCCCTTTTCGCGGATTAATAAGGTCATACTCGCGCTCCTCGATTACAGCGCGCATGAATTCCTCGGTAATCGCAACGGATATATTGAAATTAGTAAGCACAGAAAGGTCGCGCTTAGCGTTAATAAACTCGATAATATCTGGATGGTCGATTCGCAGGATGCCCATATTTGCGCCGCGGCGTCTTCCACCCTGCTTGATTGCCTCCGTTGCGGAATCGAAAACTTTCATGAAGGAGACCGGTCCCGATGAAATACCTGCGGTTGTGTGAACGGTGTCGTTTTTCGGCCTGAGTTTTGAAAACGAGAAACCGGTTCCTCCGCCTGATTTATGGATTAGTGCGGTATGTTTCACTGCCTCGAAAATCGACTCTATCGAGTCCTCGATTGGCAGGACAAAACATGCCGAAAGCTGTCCCAGATGATGACCCGCATTCATGAGCGTTGGCGAGTTCGGTATAAAATCCCGCTCTATCATTATCTCATAGAATGTTGCCGCCAATTTATCGATATTGGCATCGGAGTCGAAGATAGTATCAGCCTCTGCGATTGCATAAGCAACCCGTTTGAAAAGGTCCTCGGGCTTTTCGCCGACAGAACCGTCGGGATTCTTTTTTAGATAACGCTTTTCAAGAACGGTTTTCGCGGAAGGAGTGAGTCTTATCTTTTTTGAAAAGACATCGGTAGATTTGTTTGTAGAAACTCTATGATTAACTTCGGAATCGGAAGTTTCGACACAAACGCTTTGTAAATCGGACATTGTTCCCCCTAATACAGCTCTAAAGAAATGGAAAATCGGTATGAAAAAATCAATTGTAGAATCAAAGATACGGATTCGGTTCGGGATATGTCAAGAGAAAAAACCACAATATATTGTGTTCACTTTTCATAACAATCACAACTTATTGAGGTTCAACGAAGTTTGATGAATTTTTTTTTCATCAATTTTTCATTTGCCCAATAACCTTTAATAAGCAAAAAAAGATTGCTTTTTTTATTTTTCACAAGATTTTTGTTGTATTTACAAGAAATTACTTGCGCATATATGTATTGTTAATAAAATTGATTGTCTATGTTGAAAAAATAATTGAAAATCGATGAGGTGTATATGGCAAAGGTCCAAAAATATGAGCTTATAGTTGTTTTTGACAGTCAGGGAGACGAATCTGAGATACGACGCGAATTCGATGTTGTTCAATCTATTCTTGAAAACCGTGCAGAAAATTTTCTCGGTCGCGCGGAATGGGGGTATAAGGAATTTAAATTCCCAATTAAAAAACGTACATCCGGACATTATGTCTATTACCTTTTCAAAGCCGAGCCTGATTTTCCCGTGCAATTGGGACATGCCTTGAAAATGAATGAGAAGGTTTTGCGGCATATACTTGTTAGAGCAAATGCAAATTCCGAGGAGTATTTAAACAAACTCGATCAGGCTGCACCAATCGCTGAAACCATCGCACCTGTTGAAGAACCCCCCACAGAACTTTTGGAGGAACCTGTGGAGGAATTGCTTGAAGAACCAACGGAAGAACAGATTGATGTTGAAGCTCAGGACCTGGAAGAAACTACTGATATATCCGATACGGAAGAAACTGCTGTAGTGGAAGATATGTCGATAGCAGAAGAAACTCCCCCGACAATAGAAGAAGTTCCCGTAGTCGAGGAGGTTTCTGCTGCAGAAAATGCTTCCATTATTGAGGAAGGTTCTATTTCCGAAGAACCTGTTGAGAAATCTGCAGAAGAAACATCCTTGCCCGAAGAATCCGATGATGAAAAAATGGAAAATGGAGGAATAAATAATGATAATGAAGAAGAAAAAGAAGGATAGGCGTGAAAGCCGGCGCAGAAAGCCCTGTCCATTTTGCGCAAATCTCGAACTCGATATCGATTACAAGAATATCGATTTGCTGAAACGATTTGTAAATGATCGCGGCAAAATAGTTCCTCGTAGAAATTCGGGAGTTTGCGCCAAACATCAGAGAGCTATTGCCAAAGAAATAAAAAGAGCGCGATTCCTGGCGCTTATTCCTTATGTTGTCTATACTTACAGGTGAGGTTTATGAAATGAAAGTGATATTAACTCAACCGCATTTAAAACTTGGTGAAGCAGGCGACATAATTGTTGTAAAGGACGGTTACGCCCGAAATTATCTTATTCCGCGCAATCTGGCAATTGCCGCCAATAAAGGAAATATTAAACAGGTAGAGGTTATCAAGCGCCGTCGAATGACTATCGAACAGAAACGTAAAGATAAACTTCAGATCGTTTCGGAGAAGCTTTCACGCGTGTCGGTTGACCTTGTTGTCGAGGTCGATGATGAGGATAGACTGTTCGGACATGTAACCAATACCCAGATTTCCGAAGCGCTAAAGAAACAAGGATTCGATGTCGATAGAAAACAGGTAATAATCGATGAGCCTATCGAAAGCCTTGGAGTTTACAATATTAAAATTCAGCTCCACACCGAGATAGAAACAAAGATACGAGTGTGGGTGCTTAAGCATGAAAAATAAAAATGTGGGCACTTTTTTGGAGACTCTACACGGCACACCTCTTTGCCGACTTTCCACTTCAGACACCTGCTGTTCTTGCTTATAAGAGCCGTCTGAAGGGACTTCTTATTCATTGTGCATTTGTGTTTGTAACCGGGACGGCTGTCGTTATCCCTGCGGTGTTTTATCGACCTGTTCTATTGGTCATGGTTCTCGCAATCACAGTAGTACACTTCATTGTGGATTACCTTAAAATGGTGGTCGGGCAGACCGATGCAAGAATTGGACTTATATACTTTTTTGCAGACCAGGTGGCTCATTTTGGAACTATTCTGTTGTTTGCCGCGCTTTTTGGGAAAAACTATTCTTTTGGTTCGTCGGTTATGTTCACACAGTTTGCACTTGCGGTTTTCTCGATATGGTCGGGTCCGATTATTATTTTCATAATCAAACAAGCAATAAAAAAAGCAAAACAAATTGGGATATATCGTGAGCCTTTTGCAAAGATTGCTCTTTTAGAGAGAGTGGTTCTATTCCTGGGTTTGTCCGCCCAATCTCTATGGTTCGCAATTGGTGGAATCGTTGTAGCCATAGTAATTCGAGCGCTCTTGCTGCTTAACGAAGAGAATGTTCCTGTGCCTGTTTTTGAATGGGTGATTGTTATTGTAGCGGCACTTGTGGGTAGGCTTATTGCTTATGGTTCAATCTTTTAAGGAGTAAATAAATGATAGAAGCAAAATTTGATGCGTTAGCAATCGATTTAAAAACAAATGACTATGTAATCTTGATAAAATGCAGTAACGATTATTCTGTTGTGCCAATCTGGATTGGAAATGCCGAAGCTTTCTCGATTGCAATTGCACTCGAGGGTATAAAACCACCGAGACCGCTTACACACGACCTTACCAAAGATATTATCACAGCCATGGGCGGAAAGCTTACCAGAGTTGTTATCACAGGTATCAGGGAGAACACTTACTATGCACTTCTTCATATCCAGCGCGGGGAAATAGAAGAATATGTTATCGATTCACGACCCAGCGATGCTATTGCATTGGCTTTGCGAACCGAATGCCAGATTTTTATATCGGGTGAAATTGCTTCTTATGACCTTGATAATCCAACCGACGATGTATCAATAAGGCTTTCGGATAGAATCAGGAAAATCGAGCCTGAAGAAATGCTGGGATTCTTAGAATAATATAGTTAAAAAGTCTATATTGAAAGCGCAGATATTACAAAACATCACGACGAAACAAAAGAAAAGGAGAACGCTTTGATACTGGAACATCATGGAGTTATACCGATAGTTCACCAGGATGCCTTTGTTGCCGAAACTGCTGTCCTTATCGGCGAGGTCGAGATTGGCGCTGATTCGAGTGTATGGTATGGAGCGATACTTCGAGGGGACATAAACCATATTAGAATCGGCGAAAGAACCAGTATTCAGGATAACTGCGTTATTCATGTCGATAGCGATAAGCCTGTCGAGATTGGCGATGATGTTACAATCGGTCATGGGGCAATTATTCATGGCTGCAAAATCGGGAATACAGCGCTAATCGGTATGGGTGCAACGGTTCTCGATGGCGCTGTAATCGGCGAAGGCGCTATTATCGCCGCCAACGCTCTCGTTCTCGAAAATCGTGTAATTCCACCAAATACACTTGCCGCCGGTATTCCGGCAAAAGAAAAAAGAAAATTTGATGATTCCATAAAAGAAAAACTCAAACACCATGCAAGTCTATATGTTGAATATTCTAAAACATACTGAGGAAGATTTAATATGATTATCCGAAAAGTTTTAACAGCCATTATTTTGAGTATAATCTTTAGTTTCGCATTCGGGCAGCATCAGGTATTGGTGGGAACTTATGATGCCGGTGAGCAGGTTTTTGCTGCGGGAAGTTACAGTGATGCGCATAGCTATTTTGCTCAAGTTGTTGTTCAATCGAGCGACAAGGACCTTCGAGCTAGAGCAATGTATATGAAAGCGCTCAGTTCATATAAACTTGGCGACTATACAAATGCCGCTAACGAATTCGAGGAATTCGAGAGAATTTTTGCCGACCATCCATTAGCATATCGTGCAGCGCTTTATGCGGGGAGTTTATTTTTTTTCGATGAAAGCTACTTGAATTGCTCGCAGCAATATGCCTTTGCGCTTCTTTCAAATAATCCCAGAGAACAGCGAATTGCACAAGAAGCTCTCGAAAATATTCTGTGGGGATACCTTCCAATCGAGCATTTTCCAGCCTTACTCGATAGAGTTGACCGTTCTGTCGAGGGTATTATTGGTGCACTGTGGCTGCGCAGATTTCAATATGATGGCGATTATGCCAGGGCGCTTCGGGAAGGACAGAAGTTGCTTCAGAGGATATATGAGGCGCAGGATAAAAGGAAAATTCAGGAGGAGCTTTCTAAGGTTGAAGATTATCTCAAGAAAAATCTTATCGTGGCGGTGATTGTTCCTCAAACCGGCGATTATGCTCGATACGGAAGAGAAATACTTAACGGAGTGAATCTCGCTTTCGGCAGTCTGCCTCAGGATGTCGAACTGAAAATTCTCGATTCCGGCGGTGACCCACTCACAACAGCAAAAGTGGTAGATGAACTTCTCCGCAAAACTATTCCTTTGTGCATAATCGGACCAATCACAAGCAACGAGACAGTCGCAGCAGGTGCAATTGCGGGAACATACAAAGTTCCGTTGATAACGCCGAGCGCATCGAGAAACGGTATCGCCGAGCTTTCTCCGTATGTATTCCAGCTTGTTGCAAGCCCGGTAAAGGCATCGGCATATCTTGCATCGTTCGCATGCGACTCGATGGACACATTTGCAATCCTTGCTCCCGATGACGAACTTGGTCGAGGCTGTGCAATGGCATTTGCTAGATTGGTAGCCGAGAATGAAAAACATTTGCTCGGTGCGCAATTCTATCCACAGGGGAACATCGATTTCTCTGAAATGCTGAATATAATTAAGGAACCGGTTCTACAGTTTTATGATAATTCATGGAGAGCAATTGATACTTTCGATACGGCAATTTATGAATGCTTCTCCGACAGTGGTTGTTTTCTTAGACCACGCGAGGAATGGCAGGTTCATATCGATGGCTTTTTCGTGCCGGGTTATTATGACGATATCGGTGTTATTCTTCCTCAAATTCCATTTATGTATATCAATACCACCGTCCTCGGTGCAAACGGCTGGATAGTCAATGATTTGCGCAAGGACAAGCAGGCAAGGAAATATCTCGATAGCTGCATAATCGCCCCGGATGATTTCTATGTGTGCGAGGAAAATACAGATTGGGATTCATTCGAGCGAGCATACAAGCGTGAGTTTGGCGGTTCGCCATCGAGGATGGCGTCACTTGGATACGATGCGGCAAAACTCGCGATTATGGGTATCGGGAAAAATGCCGTTACTCAGGAACTCATGCGTGACTACCTCTCCGGTATCCACGATTATGAGGGCGCTTCGGGACCGGTTACTTTCGATGAAAATGGCGCAAACACCAGTACAAATATCCTCCGGTTCGATGGTAGTGAAGTGATTAAGGTGTGGTGAGTCTAATCATATCGATTGGCACAAGCTAAAGATAAAAATAGAAAGATAATAATCCAGAAGTAGATAGAAGTCACCGACAGGAAAATTGATAAATTGGTTTATAAATTGTATGGACTGACGGAAGAAGAGATAAAGGTAGTGGAGGGAGGGAAATAAAGAAACGCCCTCCGAATATCGGAAGGCGTCGGACTAACGAATCTCTCGTTAGCGCTGCTAAATGCTAATAAGTTACTTCAATTTGAAACAATGTCAAGGGAAAAAAATGAAAAAAGTAATTGCTTACATCGATGGGTTTAATATGTATTTCGGACTGAAATCAAAAGGATGGAATCATCTTTACTGGCTCGATATACAAAAAATGTGTTCCTATCTCTTGAAAGAAAATCAAAACTTGATTTTCACTAAATATTTTACATCAAAAATTACAAAACCAGTAGATAAGCAAAACAGACAAAATAAATATCTGGATGCATTGAATACTCTATATGATTTTGAAATATATTATGGTAGATATCAGATGAATCCTTTCACATGCAATAAATGTGACAAGACTTACAATATTCCAAACGAGAAGAAAACCGATGTGAATATTTCAACAGAATTGATTTTCGACGCTTTCGATGATAATTTCGATGTGGCATTTCTATTCTCGGCAGATTCAGATTTAGTTCCTACATTGAAAAAGATAAAAGATAGATTTCCAGAAAAAAATATAGTTTTGATGTTTCCACCTAACAGAAACTCTGAAGAACTGAAAACAGTCGGTTATCCGTATCTTCGTGTTGGCAAAGGAATTCTGACAAGAAGTCAATTCCCCGATGAAATACAAACTATCTCTGGTTTTATCATCAGAAAACCAATCGAATGGAGAAAATCATCCGGAAACAAATAGAAGTCACCGACAGGAAAATTGATGCGCTGGTCTATGAATTGTACGGACTGACGAAAGAGGAGATTGGGATTGTTGAGGGAGAAGGAAAGTGATATATTGAAGGAAATGAGCAAAAGGAGGAGGAGATGGCAATAAGTGAAAAGTTAAAGAAAATTATTAGAGATATAGCCAAGAACAAGAAGGATACTATATGTTTGGCAAGATTGCTTTCATTTGATTGGTTTATGGAAAAGGAAAGTCAGCAAAAAGATTGGATAGTTGTTGCATATTCAAAACATGAAGATGGATTTAAAAGTGGTGCTTTCAGTGTCCTTGTTGAGAAAAACAATAGTGTAGTTAAAAAAAATTCTGTCAAAAAACGAATGGGATGTATTAGTAGGTTTTGGAACACCAGGCTTTCCATATGAAGCAGAAGAAGGAGATTATTATTTTGATAATGGAAATAGAGAAGAGAAAGAAGGATTAGTATTTCATCCTTTTATTTTCTATAGGGATTCTCATGGTTTTGAGAACAATGATTATGAACTGCTCCAAAACTCCATTCTTTATCATAATGCTTTTTTTGATGAACATTCACAAGAATATAAGATGATTGATGACAACAATGGCGAAACGTTGCTACTTGCGCGGATAATAAAAAAAGAAAACGAATATGGCATATTGCTTAATCCCCATTATCTCAAAGACTATTTGGCAGCAAGGAATTGTTATCTAATTTGCTTTTATGACAGAGTCATATATTCTGAAGCAGATATTGAACAATTCTTTGGAAAAAAAAAGCATGAAATAATCTTACGGGATTTATTATCCTTTTATAAGATAATATTTGATGCAAATCATTGTTTTCATAAGAGCTTCAAGTGTTTTTCACTGCTTATTGGAAAGGATATTATTGAACCTTATGCTCAACCAGATAAGAGACATTTTACTTGGTTTGAGCGAGATGATAGAGAATATGCTGAGTTTATATATGGAAGGGATGAAAAGGGAAATGAATTATTTCGAACTTGTGACCAAGAAAAAGACCGTGTAGGAGAATTTCTAACACCGATTTTCTTTAAAAGGGAAGTATTGCTTAAGTATTATAATGAAATGAGTAAATACAATGTTGATAGCAATAAAGTGAAATGTTTAAATATATGGATTCTTACCATTGATATAACTGATGAAGAACTTGTTCATGTTTGGTTGGGTGATTTGGGCAGAATACCATATGAAGAGCAGTTACATTGGAAGCAATATAATGTTGTGCCAAGAGGAACAATTACTGAACATAGATATAGGCGAGATTTGATGGGGGAATGGGCAGATCCCGTTGATGATTCGATATTCTTCTTCTGGAGAGCGTTTGATGAATTGCAGGAAATTTCCAAAAGGAATCTGGAAGATTACCTATTCATGAAATTAAAAAAAGATGATGAATATAATCTTCAAATTTTTAGATTACCTTTAACTGAAGATTTGCGTGAATTTGATGAACAAATACAAGCTTTAGAAAAAATAACGAACGACTCGATAAATGTTGCATTACTTAAAGGGATTACAACTAAAGGAATAAATGGAAATGAAGTAAAAGGTCCAATTGATTTATTAAGAATATTTCTTCAAAAAAGGTGCAAGCAAGATGATATCGAAACGATAATATTAGCTTTTCATCAACTTCAAAATATTAGATCAACATCTTCTGCACATAGAAAAGGGAAAGGATACTTTAGAGCTCTGAAACAGTATAATCTTAAAAATCTCTCAAATAGAAAAAAGTTCTAGAAGATTGTAAGTGATTTGACAGAAAGCATTAAAAATATTTGTGAAATTATTAAATCTCTTGAAGAATAAAATTAATAAACCAGATTCATCACCAGCATCCTACTCCACCACCGCAACTTCCCCGAACCTGATTGCTCTTTAACAAACATTTTCCACCGATGTTGGCAAAATTAGTGTAACTTTATATAAATCAACAAAATAAACTGAAGCAAAATACAAGAAAAGGAGAACAAAAAGTGATGGTTATAGTTTTCTTCTGAATGGTTGGAGCTTTTCTATGCTCGGAAAGACTCAACCATTGCTCGGAAGAGCGTGACCATCGCTCGGAAAGACTCAACCATCGCTCGGAAAGGTGTGACCATCGCTCGGAAAAGACAAAAGTCGTTATCCATAAGCAGATAGAAATAACCGATAAGAAAATAGATAAGATGGTCACCACCTCGAAGGTGGAGTCCATCTCTAATTGAACATGAAACAAAAGGAACAAAAAATCTCCGGTGGATATTTAATAAACAAGCCGCAAGGCATAACCTCGCGGCAGGTTGATAATAGAATCGGGCGCTTGCTCCGCACACGACGGGTCGGGCATATCGGCACACTCGATCCGCTTGCCGAAGGACTTATTCCGGTGCTTGTCGGTTATTCCACAAGAATTGCGCCTTTCCTGGATAGCGGTATTAAAGCTTATCGAGGTGAAATTTCTCTCGGCATAACCACCGATACCGATGATTCCGAGGGCGAAATTATTGAGCGGCACCCGGTGGATATATCGGTAACGAAAATATTTGAAGTGCTGAAAAGCTTTCTCGGAGAAATTGCACAAGTTCCACCTAAATTCTCGGCAAAGAAAATCGATGGTGTCAGGATGTATAAGCGCGCTCGACGCGGCGAAGATTTTGTGATTCAGCCGAAAAAAGTTACAGTCTATTCAATCGAAAATGTCGAGATAGATATGCCCAAAGTGCGTTTCGATATCGAGTGCGGTACCGGCACATATCTCCGCGCTATCGCCCGCGACCTCGGGAACATACTCGGCTGCGGTGGACATCTCTCAGCGCTTTTGCGCACACGGGTCGGTCCGCACATTATCACCGATGCAGTTACTCTCGATAATGTCATCGAATCGATAGAAAAGGGCGAACCGAAAAAATATCTTTTGACAAACACCGAACTCATACCGCATATTCCATGTGTTCGAATCGATGGCATGAAAGTTTGGCGTGTCTCACAGGGGCAGATAATTCCCCGGCTGGGTTCGCAATTTCAACCCGGACAGCTTTTCGCAATTATCGACCCGCATGGAAATATTATTGCGATAGCGGAGAGTGTTAACGGAGCATATAGATATCGTCGGGTACTGGCTGGAAATTAATAGATAAAAGGTTATTTGATGAATGAGATAGAAAAAACAGATAGAGCGGAGCTTTTTGAGCGATTTGTCGAGGTTGTGGAAAAACTGCGCGCACCGGGCGGATGCCCATGGGATACCAAGCAGACACATAAATCACTGCGTCCGTATCTGCTCGAGGAAGTCTATGAATTGGTCGATTGCATCGACGATTGCGATTATATCGGAATGTGCGAGGAGCTTGGTGATATATTGCTTCATGTGCTCTTTCATACCGATATCCGTAATGAAGCGGGCGATTTTGGAATAGAGGATGTCATCGCACTCGTTATCGAGAAGCTTATTCGCAGGCATCCCCATGTTTTCGGCGACATCGAGGTTTCGAATTCCGATGAAGTTTTGCATAATTGGGAGCAAATAAAGCTTTCCGAGCGTCGTGAGCTATCGCATAAAGCCTCTCTACTCGATGGCGTCCCGCGCTCGATGCCTGCACTTCTTGTGGCTCAGCGACTTCAGGAAAAAGCGGCGCGCATAGGATTCGATTGGATGGAAATCAAAAATGTATGGGGAAAAGTCGAGGAGGAGCTTGCGGAACTGGAAACACTTATCGATTGCGGAGATAAAGATAAAATCGAGGATGAACTGGGTGATATCTTGTTTGCGCTCACTAATCTCGCCAGATTTCTTGAATTAAACTCCGAGATGGCGTTGCGGCATACAAATTCAAAATTCTCCCGAAGATTCAGATATATCGAGAAAAAACTGCGAGAGCTAAACATAGAAAATCCGACACTCGAAATAATGGATAAATTCTGGGATGAAGCGAAAGAAATGGAATGAACTGAATACAATTGCTTGTTAAACGATTATAATAGTTGTTTGCTTAATTATTTAAAATGGCAATACTGAAGTTAGAAAAAGTGGGAAGAATTTATGGAAAGCGGTGGGTAGCGCTCACCGATGTTTCCTTTTCTGTAGATGATGGCGAGTCCGTGTTTTTAATCGGTCCATCGGGAGCGGGCAAGACTACCCTCCTGAAATTGATTCTTGTCGAAGAGTTTCCTGATAAGGGCAAAATCGAGTTCGCAGGATTTTCAACCGACACGATAAAGAAAGAAGAAATACCGCTTCTTCGTCGAAAAATCGGTGTAATCTTTCAAGATTTCAAACTTCTACCAGACATGACAGCCTGGAGCAATGTTGCTTTTGCGCTTAGGGTTTGCGGATACCCCAAGAAGATAGTCAAAGTTCGCACCGATTCACTGCTGGCGCAGGTGGGATTGCTTCACAAAGCAAAATCGTATCCACAGGAACTTTCCGGTGGCGAGCAGCAGCGAGTAGCTATTGCAAGAGCATTAGTCCATTCACCACTGCTGCTTCTCGCTGATGAACCGACCGGTAATCTCGACACGCATGCAACCGAGGAAATCATGAAACTTCTGCTTGAGATATGCCGACAGGGAACAGCTATTCTTATGGCTACTCATGACATCGATCTTGTTGAACGATATGGTTTCAGGGTAATCGAGATTGATGAAGGTTTTATTGTGGGGGATAGAAAAACCCGGTAGCCATTCAATCACATAACATTGTTTTCAAATAAAAGATAATCATATATTCGAGATTGTGAATTTTATAACTTATTGTATATCAATAGGTTTTATTTTTTTATATTGACATTTCAAAAAGATGCTGCTATTATTTTGTCTAACAAAGAAAACACTGGAGGTCGGAAATGGTTTATCCATCACTGCATAACAAATCGAATATCACTTCTTTCAGGACAATTGCCGAAAGCGCTTTTTATACAAATAATGTTCAGGAAGTTGAATCGGTTGCCGAGGCATATTTTCTTGCCGAGCAATCGCCCGGGACAATTGTAACCGATATCCCTATCTATGAACCGGAATTTCACGATTTACCGAGCGATTCAAGGGTACTGGTTTTCAATGATGGAGCTGTAATCGGCAGATGTGCGCAGGCAAGAAGAATCGCTTTCACTCCCGATGTCGATAAGAAAAGATATGATGAGGTTTTACGCGAGGCGGTTTATGGCACCCGGTTCAGAAAAATGTATCATGCACAATCTGTCATTGGTCTTCACCCGGATTTCATGGTTAATGCTCATCTTCTAATCCCCGAAGGTTTCGAGAATATCATGCTCTCATGGCTGCTGAATTTCCAGACTATCAATACTAAATATAGGGAAATGTATGAAAATTCTAAACCGATTGAAGATTTTGAGATTTTTATATTATCCAACCCATATTGGCAGCATCCTGATTTCCCGCTTGGGCTTGCGTTTTTTGACCCTGCACACAATATAGCAATTCTTCTTGGGCTTAGATATTTTGGCGAGCATAAAAAATGCACGCTTACGCTTTCCTGGGGAACCGCTAATCGTCATGGTTATGCCTCATGCCACGGAGGGCTGAAAAGATATGACGACAATAAAAAAGTCTATGCATTTTTCGGGCTTTCAGGCTCCGGAAAATCAACACTGACCCATGCAAAACACGGCGGTAAATATAACACCACAATTCTTCACGATGATGCATTTATCATCAATGTATCGGACTCCTCCTCGATTGCGCTCGAACCTTCATATTTCGACAAGACCGCTGACTACGAAATCGGTCATCCCGACAACAAATTCATTCTCACAGCGCAGAATGTCGGTATCAGTATCGGTGAGGATGATGAGATGTATATTGTTACCGAGGATATCCGCAATGGCAATGGCAGGGCGGTAAAATCGAGACTATGGTCGCCCAATCGCACCGACAAGATTGAGGACCCGATAAGCGCGATTTTTTGGCTTATGAAAGATCCCGCAATACCACCGATTCTGAAAATTGAAGATCCGATACTTGCAAGTACAATGGGCACAACTCTCGCAACCAAACGCACCAGCGCCGAGCGTGTGGTCGGTGTAAGCCTTGACAAACTCGTCGTTGAGCCTTATGCCAATCCATTCAGGACATACCCGCTTATCGACGATTATACCAAGTTCAAGAGCTTTTTTGAGCGAAATGTTGAATGCTATATCCTTAATACCGGAGAATTCATGGGTAAAGATATCCCCAAAGAGATTACTATCGGCATTCTTGAGAGTCTTATCGAAAATAAAGCGGAATTTGTTTCGTTGAAAGGGTTGCCGCAGTTTTCGTATATCCCGATTGAAGGCTTTGTGCCGGATATGGACGATAAGAAATATAAAGACTTTTTTCGCAAGCGCATGGAGGATAGGCTCGAGTATATCGAGAACCGCGAGGAAGCCACAAAGGATTTCGACACACTTCCAGACGAGGCGGCGGATGCAATTAAGGCGGTTATTGCGGGATTTGCATGATGTATAATTATTAGAAAAAGATATGGCAATAGAATCCGGTTGTCATTGCGAGGAGCGTGACGACGAAGCAATTTTATAAGGACCAACGATTTGAAATTGTTTTTCCCATCTGTGCGAGGATAGCAATGACGAAATTCCTTATTTTGCATGTCTAATAACTCTCAATGTTAGCGACTGGCGACTAACGATTGCTCCTTGTTTCTATCTTTCCTCGCCCAAATCATCGAGCCAGTATGCATCCGGCTTCGCTTCAAAGACCATGATTCTGCCTTCATTGCTGCGTTCTGCGGCGCGGTGGTAGCGCAGGATAATGCTATCGTCCGCTATCGCCATTATCTCGAGCTTGCCTGTGAAATGTGACATTATCAATTTTACTCTCTTTGCCAACCCGGATACCTGTGCTATCGCTTTTTGAAATATCTCGTAAGTCTCAACAATCGGCATTGCGAACGGTTTGTTTCCAATTGTCGGGCGTACCTGGAATACATAGTATGGCGCATTGCCGATAAATGAGAGTTTTTGTAGAAGCTTTGCAAGCACATCGGGGTTATCGTTGATGCCGCGCATTAGCGGTGTTTGATTGGATAGTATCGCACCGGAATTGCGAAGTATATCGAGGGCCTCGATTGCAGCGGGAGTTAATTCGCGGGGGTGATTGAAGTGTGTAATGATATATATCTTTTTTTCGGGTAGTGAGTATTTGCGGAGCATTTCCGGAAGTGTCGGATCATCGAGTATGCGGTATGGATTCGTTGCCGGCATCTTGCTCCCGATTCTGATTATTTTAACATGCTCGATTTTGCGCAGCTCGGAAATAATATTCCCTAGCTTGTGGGTTGCGAGTATCAACGGGTCGCTGCCTGTCAGAAGGACATTTGTAATTTCACAATGTTCCCTAATATAATTCAGGTTATCAGAAATATCGGGCGATAAAGTCTCCATGCTTTCTTTGTAAAAGAGCCTTTTCCTGAAACAAAATCGGCAAAATGTTCCGCAGACATTCACAACCAGCAGAAGCGCGGTGTCGGGATATTTGTGCTGTATTCCCCGCAGTTTGGTGTATTGAAATTCCTTTGAAGCGTCGATATCACCCCAGGACTCCAGTTCATCGCATGAGGGTATGACTATTTTGCGAATCGGGTCGTTCGGGTCATCCCAGTCGATGAGCGAGAGATAATACTTATTTGCACGGAATTTAAATTTTTCCTCGACAGGTACGAGCTTTTCCAATTTTTCCCCCGACAATTGAGTAACTTGCGAGAGTTTGTTCAGATAATAGATTGCCATCGATATCACATCCTTTCCACGGGATAGCATTACCTCGCGTATTGATATTACTCCATTTTCACAAGGTAGTACTGCCCTGCGTTAGGTTTAAAAACGGTGGTATGGACAACTAAGGGATTGAAAAATTCATGAAGGGAGAAACCCCGGAGCATCCTTACGAATGCAATATAATCTAATAAACTCTTATGTCAAGGGAAGTTTTCAAATGCTAGCGACTGGGGACCGAAAGCTTTTCCGCTATTTGTATCGCATTTGTTGCCGCGCCTTTGCGAAGATTATCCGCAACAACCCAGAAATATATAATGTTTTCTCTCTCCGCATCTCGTCTGACGCGTGAGACAAAAACCTCTCGACTGCCACTTACCTCGATAGGTGTGATGTAATTACTGGATACAATTATCCCTTCGGCTTTTTTGAAATCGTTAAATATATCACCGATGCAAAAATCTTCTTTAAGCTCTACTGTAACAGCCTCGCTGTGCCCGTTCAGTACCGGAACACGCACTGCAGTTACAGCGATATGAAGATTCTCAATATCCAGAATACGCCTTGTTTCATTTTTAACTTTTTGTTCCTCGGTGAAATCACCGTCAAAGCATACCTCGCCGATTGCAGGCACGACATTTGTGAAAAACACAGGCTGCGCTTTATCCGAATATGGATTTATTCCCACAAGTTCCTCGCGAGGACTATTTTCCAGCCAATCGGATAGTTCTTTAAATTCTTTTATAAATTGCTTGATAACCTTACCCATTCCACCGGATATTGCCTGATAGGTCGATACATTTATCGATTGAATGCCGTATTTTCTCAATGGTGCAAGCGCAAGCACAAGCTGAATTGTTGTGCAATTAGGATTTGCAATCAGTTTAGCATTCCCGATTGTGTCGGCATTGATTTCGGGAACAACGAGTGGAATTTTTTTATCCCTGCGGAATGCGGAAGAATTATCGATAACGAAAGCGCCTTTTTCGACGAACAGCGGTGCAAAGTCCTCGGCAGAATCGGCACCGGCGGAAAAAAGAGCGATATCAACCTCGGGTATGTTCTCATTTGTCAGGGGAATAACTGGTATGGATTGCCCTTTAAACTCGATTTGTTTTCCTTCGGAGCGCGCCGATGCAATCGGCACAAGTTCATCCACAGGTATCGAGAAATCGCCGCTTGCGAGTTCCTCGAGCATAACTCTACCGACCAATCCTGTTGCGCCAACTACTGCAATTCTCATCTTTCTCACCTCGCATTTACTTCGATATTATTACCGGTTTCGGGTGGGATATTTTGTATCTGCTCTTTGCTTTCATCCTCAACAGGTTCAGGTATCGTATCGATAATTAGCTTTTTGACCGATTGCCAATCTTCGAGAGCGATAGCGATTTCTGGTAAAAGCTTAGCAAATTTTACCATATCGGCTCGTTTTAGTAGAATCTCAGTGCTTTCGATAAACCATGCGGATAGCAGGAGCGAGATATCACTAAATGATTGTTCACTCGGTCGTGAAGTATGTCTCACACTTGCTTCACGAAGGTTCTCCATCGTTTCTGTGGTAGAAAGCTCGAGCGCTTGTATTCCAAGTCTGCCCTCGATATATTCACGCAAAATGTCGGTTAGTCTATCGAAATAATCTTTGTAATTCTCTATTTCGAGCAAATCCGATTTTGCAAGGTTATCGAGTTGCGAAAGCGCCAGTTCCCATGGGGACTTTTTGGGTGCAATAAATTCAAGTAGACTAATGCCGCGTTTTCTGAGATTGCTATATCCGAGAAGCGCAAATAGAATTGCTACAATTGCCAGTGCAATTAAGGCATTTTTAGCGAGTTGATTCCAGTTAAACGGAACCATGCGTGGAGATTTTACATCCCGTATATCGAGACTTTCGGGAGGAGTATCACCAAGAAGGCTCTTGAAAAAAATCCGCATCGGTTGAGTAAGAAGCGTATCTTGTGAACCGTCTGAATGCACGACTATTACACCGAGCGGTGGCACCAAACCATCACCGATATTGAAATAAACAAGCTGATAATGAATTTCAAGATGCGACATATTGCCGCTTTTTTCAAGACTGTCGATCATAACATCAAGCACATTGAAGCTTCCTATCATCGAATCGGATGGCGCAACAAAACCGATTTTAACAGTATCGGGGAAATCCACGGCTATGGTGAGTTTCGCTCTATCGCCGATTCGAACCGCCGATGGGTCAACCGATACCGAGACATCCACTTGAGCGAACAGAATAGCTGTCGGCAGCAAAAGTATTAGTATTGTAAGAAATAATTTCATAATCAATTTTCACCTGCGATAAATATATATGGATAAATTTAGAAACTTAAATTCAATACGCAAGGAATTTCCGATGTCAGGTTTCAGGTGTCAGGGAACGGGGAACAGGCTTTTAGTGTCGGTTGCCGGTATGGGATTGATGAAGGTGGAGTTTCTGTATTTGTTTCCTATCTCAATAATTTCTCGGCAAAATCCCGATATTCTCCCCATAGGTATTCCGGTTTAGGATAAAAAAGCGACCTCACTATGTTTTTCTTTATCGCCGGTCTTTCCGCTTCCATCCGGGCAATATTTTTTTTGACCCATTCACGCTCGGTGTTTTCAGCAAAGGGACAATTCTTTTCAATAACCGGAAATGCACGAAGTTTTGCATATCTCTTTATATAATCTTCATCGATTAGAATAAATGGTCGAATGAGATGAAAAAGACCTTTAAAAAGCGGTTGTTTGGGCAGAATAGCACTAATTCTGCGTGAAAATAAAATGTTAAGAAAAAATGTTTCGATAAGGTCGTCTTTATGATGACCGAGCGCTACAAGATTCGCTCCAAGTGAATTTGCTGTCTCGAGCAGAACCTTTCGTCTCATGCGGGAGCATGTAAAACAAGGCGGAAATGGGTTTTCACCCGATTCCACAATCCGCGAAATACTATGTTGTTTAATTACCTTTAATTCGCAATCTCTTTTTTTGCAGAATTCTCGTAAAGCATCGATTTTTTGTTTTGCGATTTTGAAAAAACCGGCATCGACATATACAGGCACGAATTGTATTGTCTTACGCCACCGGCGGGACATCATATAGAGAATATCCAGAAGAGTCATGCTGTCCGCACCGCCGGAAAAACCGATTATAACAATTGCTTCATCGGGGAACATATCGAAAATGGCGGCGGTTCTTGCTGCACGACGCTGAATTACCGCACGTAATTTATTTGTTGAAAATTGCATTTGATTATATATCCGTTCGATAGAAATACGCAATATTCGTAACTACAAACTTTCCGGTAAAACCATTTTTAGATTATCGATGTTTTTTTCTGATGCTAAATCCGGCACAATTTTAATTTAAACGGGGATTATGAAAATACATTAGGATATTTCATAATTTTTGCGTAGTTCATATCCGGTCCATCTTTGCAAAGATAATATGGACCGATATTGCATCTGTGGCACATTCCCACACCGCAGGACATTCTCCGGTTCAACGAAAGATATATGTTTTCGGGCTTGAAACCGATGTCAATAAGTTTAAATGTAACAAATTTCAACATAATTTCAGGACCGCAGGTAACGACATAGCAGTCATCGATATCGACATCGAGACCGTTCTTTTTTTCGAGCAGGCATGTAACAACACCGACTGCACCACTCCACTCGGCACACTCGATATCGATAGTGAGTTTGATATCGGTCTTGGGCATTTTTGCCCATTCCTCATGTTGATATTTGAAAACCATGTCATTTGGCGTTCTGGCACCATATTTGATAGATACTCTTTTAAAATCGTTGATATTTTCGAATAATGAATACAGGCAAGACCTTAGTGGCGCCAATCCAACACCACCACCGATAACAAGAACCTCGTGCCCTTTCATTTTTTCAAGCGGATAACCTTTACCGAAAGGTCCTCGAATACCGAGTGTTTCACCGGTTTGAATGTCCTTGTGAAGTTTATTGGTTACGCGCCCCGTTTTTAAAATTGTGATTTCAAGTTCCGGCGATGTCCCCGGTTTCGACGATGGTGTGAAAGGAGCCTCACCGATTCCGGGAATTGTCAATTGCACAAATTGCCCGGCTTTAAAAGTGAAAGGTTCGTTCATCAGGAATTTGTAAGTTTTGATTGTCGGGGTTTCATCTATAATTTCAGTTACTTCTGCCGGTAAAGGATAATATATGTTCTCGACTGTCTCAGCCATAATAACCTCCCGAGTATTTTCATTGAGTTTATTTTTGTCGTTTTTTACCGAGTGTCTCGATATCTTTGATAGTTTTCCGCATATCGATATTACCCATGCAATTTTCGATACATCTACCGCATCCGGTGCAAGCATACATATTGTATCTCCAGTGATAGTGGAAGAATTTGTGATTATATCTGTGCTTGAATCGTTCCTCTAGTCTTCCTCGCGGATTAAGCCCGCCTGCCATGAACGAGAAGCGCTGGTATTTGCATGAATCGAGAGCGATAAAGCGCTCATATTTGCCATCCGGGCGGGGATTGTCATAAATTTGAAAACAGAAACATGTCGGGCATACATAAGTGCAAGCGGCACAGGCAACACATGTGGAACCGTTCGTTGTCCATGACTTACTCGATGGATTTTTCTCGACCAGTTCGCGCCATTCCTTAACGGTTTCATATTGACTGTTTTGTTCCTTCAATTTGGCGGCGAGGTCGTTCCTGCGAGTTTCTATCTCCTGCAATTGCCCGGATGAGGCTTCCTGCATTGAAAATCCATCGAGTGCTTTTTCTCCCTTTTCCGTTCCGATATAAACTACATAGCCGTCTTCAACGGGTGAGACCGAAATATCGAATTCATCATCATTGGGATAGGGATTGTTGCCGAGAAGGTTGCAGAAGCATGTTTCACAAATCGATGTGCAGTCTGCGCCAACAAGAAGAGCGCTTTCTCTCGTAGCGGGATAGAAAGTATCCACATAGTCCTCATCATCTCTGAATACATTGTCCCATATTTTTATTGCAGCGAGGTCACAGCTCTTAAGTCCAAAAATGACCTTAGGTTCCTCGGCAACTTTTATCTGGCGCCAGGTTTCATCAAAGTATTCTGCAACTTTTCGCTTTGCTTTAATAAAAAGGAACTTTGCCGGTTCAGCCGCTCTTAAGGAAGCAAAGTTATAATTTCCATAATTCTCTTCAGATACAAGTTTCAGTCGAGCTCCTGAATCGGTTTGCTCATAACGGTAAATCTTCCCGAATCGGGCAAGATGTCCTGTAAATTCGCCAATATTTTCTCCGGGTAAAAAATAAGCGGTCATAAACACCCCCATTAAGCTGTTACTTTTTTCACAAAGTAGGTATTCAAATTATAATACTGTAACTTTATGTCAAGATGTTTTTAAACTGCATTGTATCTCAACCGACGAAAAAGTTTTCTTGTGTTTTCATTTTAAAACATTAAATTTGATTTTCATAGTCACCAGTAACTCCTGTAAAAATAGCGCTCGATGTCATTGCGAGGAGTGTAACGACGAAGCAATCTCTTGATTCACAATAGATTGAGATTGTTTCGCTTGCACCTGCAATGATAGATTGTGCTATATTACAGGAGTCACATAGCCTTTATAAGGAGATATAATGAGAATCGTTTCTTTTTCCAGAGTCTCTGGTCGATATCGAAAAACTTGCCGTATTCTATTAATAGCTCTTTTTCTAATTGGTTTTAATAAAGCTACTGCTGATGTTCTTGATTATTCGGATGGAAATTCTACCGATTTCATTTTCAACTTATCTCTTTCATCACTTGAAATTGAACGGGATGGCAATTTCACTACATTGCATCTTCCCGGTGAGGATTGCGTTTGTGGAAATACCGGAGCACCTGGATTTCCTGCAATTAGAAGGTTTCTGCCGATTCCGGAACACGGGAGCTATTCGGTCGAAATTGAAATTGGTGAAATCGAGCATATCAATTTGCCGGAGATTGGATTTCCCGGGAGAGTATTTCCCTGCCAACCGGAAGTCCCAAAACATCTGGCATCGCTTCCATTCGAGATAAAAGAAAGTTGGTATGCCGATTCGCTGCATTCACTTTCACCGCAGGCAGTTGCAACTCTGACACCGGCTGGAACTATCCGTGGGCAACGGGTTGGAAAGCTTGAAATCAAACCGGTTATTCATTATGACCCGAAAACGGGGGCGCTGGAGTATATTCGCAGTGCCAGAATAATTATTAGATATGACAGCCCGATTACCGCGCCACCAAATAGATTGCTGTCTGAACCGTTTATGAAAATAATGACAGATATTTTCCCGATACCTGTTGAAATTCCATCAGAGCCGGATATGCCGATTGTATTCTGGATAATTTATTACGATGATTTTTTTGACGCGCTCGCTCCATTCATCGACTGGAAAACGCAGATGGGTTACGACGTGACGCTGACACCGATTTCCGAGATTGGTTATGATGCGGATGCACTCGCAATTGCAATTCAAGAAGCTTATGATACCTGGGCGGATGCGCCGGATTTCGTTCTTTTGGTAGGCGATATCGAGCAAATTCCATCGACCGAAGCCGGAATGCATGTTACCGACCTTTATTTTTTCACTGTCGATGGCGGTGACTATCTCCCGGACATTCTTTATGGACGCTTTCCATGTGCAACCAGTGAAGAGGTTTCGGCTTTGGTCGAAAAAACAGTTTATTACGAAAAATTCATGTTCACCTCGACCGCTTTTTTAAACCATCCGGTATTTGCAGCCTGTGGCACTGACGGGGACTGGGAGCTTGCAGAATCTACCCATAGATATGTTTTTGAAACATGGCTCACGCCACCGGAATTCGAGCCTGAGTCGATATGGGCGAATGACGGCGCAACAGGCGCAGATGTCATTGCCGCCCTCAACACCGGCACATTTATACTAAACTATTCCGGGCATGGATGGGAGAATGGATGGGGCAATCCGGAACTATCTTCAGCGGATATCTATTCACTGACTAATGAAGGAATGTATCCGTATGTGATATCGAATGCATGTCTTACGGGTTCGTTTAATGAGTCCGAGTGCTTTGGCGAGGCATGGGTGCGAGCGCCGTTAAAGGGTGCAATTGGTTTCACAGGCGCTACAAATTCAACATACTGGGGACCGGACGATGTTTGGGAACGAAGATTCTTCGATGCCATATTCGATGAGGGTTACACGACAGTTGCCGGCGCAATTTACATTGGCAATATAGCTGTTGACCTCACAAGCGAATATGGCGACTACTATTTCGAGGTTTATCATCATTTTGGCGACCCATCGCTATGGCTTTATTGGGGAGAACCGACAGAACTTGCAGTGGATTTATCTGAATGGGAAGGGATTATTCCGCTCGGAGATGATATTTATGAAATTCCTGTATCGGAAGATGGTGCGCTTGTTGCTTTTTGGCGTGACAGTGAAAAATTTGGGCTTGCAGTATCCGAAGGCGGCTACGCAACATTCGAGCCGGAGTTCATGCCGACCGAGCCGGGATCGATTCTTATCGTTGCGACAAAACCTAATTTTTTCGCACCGTTTATACTGACAGCGCCAAATGAATATCTATCGATTGTCGAGTATTCACCCGAAAGCCTTCTGGTTAATTCGGACAATTATTTTGAAATAACTATCCTCTCCGGTGAAGGCGCTCCTTATGTGGATGTGCTCGTAATTATCGAGGGACTTGAATTCGCCGAGACGACATATACCGATGCTTCCGGTTTCGCATCGATGATAGTTAATCCCCCGTATGGTTTCCCGGCAAAATTAAGCGCTTATGACGGCGACAGTAAAATACTCGGCAAGGAACTGACGGTATATGGCGCACTCGATTGGACACCGGAGTCATTGGATGCCTATGTTACATCTATCGAATTGGAGGATTCTTTTGCAGTGGGATTCCCGAGCACAGTCGATTTCACAGTCTCGGAAGGTGATTTTAGATGTTACATATTCAGCGGCGGAGTCGAAATGATGACAGATTTTTCCGAAAATTCCGGCTCGATGGGATTTACGCCCGATGAACCGGGATATGCCGCAGTCCTGTTCGCAAAAGAGGGATATATCGTTTTAAACGATACCATCCCTGTAATTAATGCGGTTGGTCCTTTTACCGGTGTTGTTGTGGATACTATGGGCGAATTGGTCGGAGAACGCCCGAAAATAGTTTTAATGAAAGATAGCGATACTATGGCTGTTCTTCGCGCCGATTGGGATGGCTATTTCGCATTACCGGGATTTCTATCATGCGACACATACACAGTGGCAATTACGGGATTCGGCTATCATGATACCACACACACATTTCTTTTGACCACTCGTGGCGAGTATGAATTCGCGCTTAATCCCACCGCGCGAAGCGCTATCTATATTCAAGTTAAAGACGATGTCGGGATGCCTGTTTCCGCCGAGGTGATGCTTATCGAACCTATTTCGGGCGAGCTTATCGCGATTGGCGAGCAAATCGACCCCGGTGTTTTCTCGCTTTCGGAACAGCCTTTCTATGAATACTATGCTGTTGCGCGATGCAGAGGATTTTCTCCCGGAAGAATAGCTTTTTCACCTGACAGCAGCTCGACAATGCTCAATATCAACTTAACGCCGAACGATGCAGATGTATTTGTTATCGATGTTACTACCGATGGTTTCAATGCTATGCGTATCGAGAACGACCTCGATTCGATGGGGTATCCGGTATATGTAACAAATATATTTCCCGACACATCGGAAATGTGGGAATACAATATGATAATTCTTTCCGCCGGTGGCGATTCCTCGATTGCCTCGGAAGAGATGCTTTCTGCATTATTGGATTATCGTTACTCGGGTGGCAGGATAATATTCGAGGCAGGCGACCTGGCTTACGAGGTTATAAGGGGCGCTTATGATGATATCTACAAAACCGACCTACTCCATTTAAGTTCTTGGATTCATGATATTCCGGGGGATAGTGGACTTACTATAAATTCCCTCGCTGAAGACAGTATCCCATATTATTATCCAAATTTATTGGGATTGCGATATTCAACATATTCCGGTTTGGCTTCGATTACAAATTATGATGTCATTACTCCAGCCGATGATGCATATCTTCTATATTCACGAGTCGTTAACGAGAACGAGGGATGCCTTGTCGTTTATCCCGATGCCGAACATCGGGGTTTTGCAAGAAGCGTTTATTTTGCTATGTCCTACACGGAGGCTTTTGAATCTATTACAGCTTCTCCATATATATTTGCCAATCTTGTGGAATTTGTTTTGCCGCCTGTGCAGAATACCGGTATTGTCTATGGGCGGGTTACTCTTGCACCGCATGAAACACCCGGAAATCTAACTCAAATTACGGCATCCGGCACGGAAGAAGCTACAGATTCGACTTTCGCGGACGGCAGATTCGCTTTTTCCGCAGGAAATGATGAATACACTGTTTCGTTCTTGAGAACGGGCTATCGCGATACATCGATAGTAATTGAAATGAATCAGTTCTATCCTGTTTTTATTCGTATGTCGCTCACAAGCACCGGTAGTGTGCATGAAATACTGCCCGAGAAGTTATATGTTGGTATTCCCGTTCCGAATCCTTTCAATGGTGCGGTATCAATCGATTTTTGTAATCCCGGAGGTGAAAATATTCTTGCAAGGATTTTTAATATCACAGGGAAAAATATCGCAGATTTTGATATTGGCAGGGAATTATCCGGTACATTTATCTGGCGACCCGAGCAAAAAACACCTTCGGGGATGTATTTCATGATAATTAGTATCGGGCAAAATACTGAAATAAGAAAAGCCTTGTTTGTTAGATAAAATAATGTTATATTTATCTAATAGAGTTCATGTCCTTTATTTTTTCAAAGGAAATAAAAATGCTTCTTTCAGATATGAAGCCGGGTGAAGTTTGTAAGATTGAGACGCTGCTCGGTTCGGGGGAACTTCACCAGCGATTGCTCGATATCGGTTTTTTGCCGGGGAGAATAATCAAAGTCATCAGATATGCTCCTCTCGGTGACCCTATCGAGGTCGAGGTTATCGGCACCAGAATTTCTCTTCGTGGAAATGAAGCCTCGTTAATTCGTGTGCATCCGATGGGCAAGGGATTTAAGCGAAGACGCAGAAAGAGGCGCTTTTTCTCGTAGCGTTATCGGTTTCCTGTAATAAGTTCTCCACTTTTATTTATGCTAATAATCTTGAAATAAAAGAGTTTATCCCAAAACTCCTCATCCGGTTCTTTGTCCATAAACTTTGCTCATAACCAGCGCGCTTTCGACTATCATCCATAGTTCGAGGATAAAGACCGCTATACCGATACCGAATAACAACCAGTTAGCATCGGCATAAAAATTCTTCAGGTTGATAATCATCGCCCAGCCGGTCATCAGTATCATAAAGACCATCGGCAGTGCGGTATAGATGATATTTATCTTCTTTTTCGCCAGATATATAGTGATAACGAGCAATGCCAGTCCCGCCAGCAATTGATTGACCGCGCCGAACAGGGGCCATAGCGTGAGGGCTCCGCTGCCGCTGCCATTGTAAAACGCCAGAATGAACGCCGAGACCACAGCTACAATTGTAGCGCCGTGTTTGCTTCTCAAAGGTTTAAGCTTCCATGCGCCGGCAAGTTCGTTTACGACATAGCGCTGGATACGCGTGGCGCTGTCCAATGTTGTCGCGGCAAATGACACAAGAAAAACACCCATTATCGCAATTGTTATTTTTGCGGGTATCCCGATTGCCGCTATCATATTTGCCGAGCCTGTTACGAAAGCGCTCAATTTTGCCGCAAGTCCACTTGCTGCAGCCCAATTGGAATATTGATGGCTGAAAGCTTCGATGTCCTTAAGCAATTCGCCGTCCTTTGTCATCAAGCCCATACCGATACCGGCGGCGACAGCGATTATAACAAGAGTGGCTAAAGCGCCCTCCATAAGCATACTACCATATCCGATAAACAGCGAGCTTTTTTCCGTATCGCACTGTTTCGACGATGTTCCCGATGATACGAGGCTATGAAATCCTGAAATAGCTCCACATGCGATTACAACAAAAAGGAATGGCAATATCGGTGGAGCGCCGGGAGGAGATGAGTCGAGAGCGGGCGCTATAATTACCGGATGCGCTACGAGAACTCCAAGCACGAGAAGTGTCATCGCAATTAAAAGCTGGTGCGAGTTGATAAAGTCGCGTGGCTGTAGAAGCTTCTGCACCGGCAATATCGATGCGATATATGCGTAGATTAGCAAAATCACAATCCAGATTGCGAGCGGGTCGAGTCCAAGAAAGCCTGGCATCTGTAATGGCAAATACGCTCCGAGCACCACAGTAATATACATGACGATGACTGCCGCAATGCCGAGCATGGTGGGACTTTTACCCTTTTTATAAATCATATATCCGATGAAAACCGCAATAGGAATTTCGAACCATACCGGCAGCACAGCTTGAGGATACATATCGAACAGAATTGCGATAATAAGGGCAAAAACAGCGATTACAATCCATAGCTCGAAGAAAATAATGAGGAGGAAAAGAGTTCTGACGCGTGGATTTATAATATCCGCCGCCAGGTCTCCAATTGAGCGTCCCTTTCCGCGAAGCGATACCACAAGTGCGCCGAAATCGTGCACAGCGCCCATAAAAATCGAACCGAGCAATACCCAGAGCACAGCGGGAAGCCATCCCCAGATAATTGCGATAGCCGGACCGACAATCGGTCCCAAGCCTGCAATCGATGTATAGTGATGTCCGAAAAGAACATGCTTGCCGGTTGGCACAAAATCAACATCATCGCGGAGTTCCTCGCTGGGGCATATTGCATCGGGCTCGAGCTTGAATATTTTTTTCGCCAGAAACTTTCCGTAAGTATGATAGGCAAGCAAATATCCGGCAAACATTATTACGGCAAGTATCAATGAATTCATTAAAAAACTCCTTTGTTACATTTTCTTTTTAAATTAATCCAGATGAACGCAATCCAGGAGATGGCGCCAATCGACAAATTTCGAGCTATCTCGAACTGTCGCACGGCTACTGAAAAACATGACAATCGGAACTGTTACGAGAATTGCAGAATAAGCTACACATTCCACATCTAACAAGACAAAATAGTTTGCACCGGTATATTTTGCAATTCCTATCGCGATATTTATGAATATCAGAAAGATTGTAACATAACGGATTTTCCTGTTGTTTAAAGCGCTCGGGAAAAGAAGAATCAGATAGTAATAATGACTCAAATACAGAACCAGTGGCACAGCAAAAATAGACATAATCGCGATATTATCCGGTTTCTCTTTTTTCCGAATCAATGCCGCCATTAGTAACAGCGCGAGAGCGATACCGATAATGAAAGGTACGATATGTCCCGCGGGAATACCCAAAAATTCAAAAAGCTTTCCAATACCGACTGCATTCAGCATATCGGTATAAAGGTTGTGACTCGAGATTCGTTTGAAAAAGGCTGTCCATACACCGATTACCGGGATTTTATAGAAGAAATTAAGAATAAAAGAGGAAAATATGACGGAGAGTATTGCGCTGGAAAATCCACCGAATGCGAAGTTAGTCATCTTTTTATGCTCATCGTGAGAATTTCTCCGGCAGAACATCCATGTGAGCAGGAAAAATCCCGCTATATATATCGGGAAAATTCTCAGGATAACCGCAATTCCCCAAAAAACACCGGACAGAAAGAACTTTTTGCGCTCGATAAAGAAAAATGCCAGCGCAAGTGCAAAAAAGCAGTCGAAACGAAACAGTGCAAATGTGAAATATGCCAGCAAATCCAGCGATGATGCAAAAAACAGAAATCCCAGCGATGCCCTGAATAGCCCATACATTCTCATCAAAAGCAAAAAAATGAAAAGAATCAGTATAATATCGAAAACGCACAGGACATGCAGATTGATAAAATTCAATGGCAGCGCATTCGCCAGTGGCGAAACATACGCAGTGTATAGCGGTGAAGCATTGTAGCCGTGGTCTTTGAGGATTTTTTTCCAATGATGAATCGGTTCACTCTCCGAGTAAATGCGCATGGAAACATCGAGATATTTCACATCCTCGACAAATTCGCGCCATCTCGATTCGGACCATCGAAGCTTTTGCTTTTCAAATCGCTTCAGAGCAGCATCGGGCTTAATAATTCCAACTCCGTCGAGGTATCTTACATATTTGATATGGCGGTCGAAATATGACTGTCCGTAAAGTTCAACAATAGCGCCGGACACGGCATCGTAAAGACCATTGTAATCAAGCTCTCCGGAATACTTTGCGCCGAGATAGTAATGGGAGAACTCGAGGATATGCGGTTTGCGCGCGAAAAAGATTGCGAAAATCCCGATAGCAATAAATATCCATGATACTATCCAGCGATTTTTATCAGATTTGAAATAAGTCATAAATATTTTTATCCATTGTCAGTTGTCATTTCGGCAGGCTCGATGAACGATTGCCGTTCCGTTCCCTGAGCTTGTCGAAGGGAACAATTCACAATTCACAAATCAATCCCGGTGTCCGTTGTCATTCTTAATTCTATATTTCACGCCCCTTTCCTTTAGGTAATCCATGATGAATTTGAAATTATTCTCATCGATACCGAGATATTCGGGGGGACATATTCCTTTTCTGTCAAATTTATCGGAAACCACAAGATTAGCGACAGCGGTGCATGTATAACCTGTGGTTCTTGCCATCGAAATAGTATCGGTCATGGTATCATAGCGGTCGTAAAGGTCATAAATGTATGTTCGCTCCTCGCTATTTTCAATTCCCGCAATAATTACGCGCATCACTGTGAAATCTTCTTCATCCGGTTTAAGTTTCCATTTCGGGAACAATAGTTTTGCAGTTACATCGATAGGTCTTATTTTCGTGCCGTTCACATCGATTTCATTATATGAGAAAAAACCCGTTTCACGCAGGACACGCAGATACTCGATACATCCGGGATAGCGCATCGTTTTCTCTATCATATTCGGGATATTCATAGTTTGCGCCAGCGTGCGAAGACCATCCGAGTTCCAAGCCTCGAGAGTGCCGATATTATCGAAATATACCAATTCCGGGTCTGAGAGCGCATCTTTGGTAACTAATTGTCCCGCCTCGACATATCGAGCGGGTCTGACATATTCTTCGATAACATCGATAGGCGAGAACACAGCTTTATATTCATAGGGCCATTCACGAATAACCGGCAGTCCGCCGACAAGACACCTGTAACTATCGACTTTCATGCGCTCATTGTGATAGCCAAGTATAATATTGCCCATACCGGGAGCAACTCCGCAATCCGTTACAACTGTAACACCGTGTTTTTTTGCCGTCCCGTCGAGTTCGAAAGGATTTTCGGGGAAAAACGAAATATCGACAATATTCTTGCCGGCTTCGATAACATTTTTCACCATCTCGAAACCCATGAATCCCGGCAGCGAACCGATTACGAGATTGAAATCTTTCACAATAGACTCGATTGTCCCGGAATCGGCGAGGTCGGCGCAAATCGTTCGGATATTGTGTTTCTCACTCAATTTCCGTAGCGTTTCCTTATCGATATCGACAGCGGTAACATCGAATCGCTCATTCAGATCGATAGCGATAGCATTGCCGACAAGTCCGGCTCCAAGAACGACTATTTTCTTAGTTTTCATGGCTATGTGCTCCTTATATCAATAAGTTACTGGTTATCGGTCAAATAAAAGCGAACTTTCCTCGAGAGTTGCTTTCTATGGAAAAAATGATAAAATAAAAACAAGTCAACAATTAAAAGGTCATGTAATTATGGAGAAAAAAACCGGTTAAATTGCGCATGCAAGTTAATGATCTACATTTTAGTAATAATTCACAGATAAAGTAAAAAACCGATGACAGATTTAATCACGAAGGTCTATTTTGTCGGGCAGGTCAAATAAGATAAAGAACAAAAAGGCAATTTTTTTATTGGTGTTTTGAATGAGAAAATACCTTTACCGGCTTAATATGAACTAGTTTGTTCTAGCTGAGTGAAATTTTCACGAAGAAATTCTTTATGTCTATTTTGAAAGAAAAAATCCAAACATGATAATTAAAATTGCGTTTAAGATTAATCCTCTGATGACACATTAATATTATTAGGTTGTAACCTTTCATTTGGCATTCAACTATTAATGGCTAAACCTTTAGGCAGTTTAAATTTTATAGTCCAGTTAACCGCAAACATTGAGCATAACAATAGTTTTTTCAGTCATCATCATTCCGTAGCCTCAGTTATCAGCCTGTCGATGCCTTTATGAATTTCTCCTTTAATCCTTTGATATTCATTTTCCACATCTGCATGTGGGACATATTTTGCCCTCGATATAAGCTCTTTCTCATCCATATATGCAATTTTATCGAATGGAACGCCGGCATCGAGACCGCGTTCCGCTTCGGGTTCAAACGAAAGAATCAAGTCTAGAAGAAGCCTTTGTTTTTCACTCGAGCAATAGGTATCGTCATCATGAAAAGCGTGTTGCTGGAGGAAATCCTCGCGTAGCGATTCGGCGATTTTGAGAATGAGCCTGTCCGATTGAGGCAGCGATTCGGCGCCGACAAGCCTGACAATTTCCCAGAGTTCAGCCTCCTTTTGAAGAAGCGCCATCGCATATTGACGCTGCTTGACAAAATCCTCCCCCAATTGGTCGGAAAACCATCGATTAAGATTTTCAGTATATAAAGTATATGAATTCAGCCATGATATTGCCGGGAAATGCCTTTGATATGCAAGTTTATCCTCGAGTGACCAGAAAACGCGAACGACCCGTAATGTTGCCTGAACCACCGGGTCGGAAAGGTCTCCACCGGGGGGGGATACTGCACCGACCACTGTGAGAGCGCCCTGGCGCTCTCCCGAACACAGGCAATCCACATATCCCGAGCGCTCGTAGAACTCGGCGATTCGTCGTCCGAGATACGCAGGATAGCCTTCCTCGCCGGGCATCTCCTCGAGACGACCGGATATTTCACGCATAGCTTCAGCCCATCGCGAGGTAGAATCCGCCATTAGCGCAACAGAATAACCCATATCGCGGAAATACTCGGCGATAGTGATTCCGGTATAAACCGAAGCCTCGCGAGCCGCCACCGGCATATTAGATGTGTTTGCAATAAGCACGGTTCTTTCCATAAGCGGTCGTCCGCTTTTTGGGTCGATAAGTTCGGGGAATTCTGTGAGCACATCGGTCATTTCGTTGCCGCGTTCACCGCACCCGACATAGACAATGATTTCAGCATCGCACCATTTTGCAAGCTGATGCTGGATAACGGTTTTACCCGAGCCGAACGGTCCGGGTACACATGCCGTCCCGCCTTTGGCAACAGGAACGAAAGTATCGAGTATTCTTTGTCCGGTGATAAGCGGAACGACCGGTTTATGTTTGACTTTATAAGGTCGCGGAGTTCGCACGGGCCATTTTTGCATTAGTGTGAGTTCTTTATTGTCGCCGTTTTCATCTTTGAGAACACAAACGGTCTCCTCGATAGTAAATTCACCGCTCTCAATTTTCTCGACCGTGCCGGATAACCCGGGTGGAATCATAATTTTATGCTCGATTATTTCAGTCTCCTGGACAGTACCGATAATATCACCCTCGACAACTTTGTCGCCCGGCTTAACAACGGGAACAAATGTCCATCTTTTATCTTTTGACAGAGATGGCACATCGATACCCCGTGCGATAAAATCGCCGGATTGTTCAACGATTTTTTCGAGGGGGCGCTGTGTGCCGTCAAAAATCGAGGTTATCAGACCGGGACCCAGTTCAACCGAAAGCGGTGCATTCGTGAGATGAACAGGTTCGCCGACACCGATTCCGCCGGTCTCTTCATAGACTTGAATCGAGGCGGTATCGCCGCGCAATTCGATTATTTCGCCGACAAGATTATGTTTCGAAACCCTCACGACATCGAACATCTTTGCTCCTGTCATGTTGTCGGCAATGACCAGCGGTCCCGCTATTTTCACTGTGCGACCGATTTTCTCTGACATATTAAAAACCTCCAAATATTAATTACGAATTACGAGTTTCGATTGACGCATAGCGTCATATTTGCCACTACGATGCAGAGCATCCGAACAAGCATAATATATCTTTCTTATTCTATCGCAACAATATTATTTTCTTCATAATGGTTTGTCCATTATCTTTTTTCGCTTTCACGAGATAGAGCCCCGATGGGATTGTTTCGTCGGGATGCCAGATATAAACCCTTTGCTCTGCCGACAAGTCGGCATCGCTGTCTCCCTTATTAAGGGGGACAAATGAGGATGGCTTGCCATCCGAATAGAAGGTTGAAACAAGATTCCCCAGCAGATCGAATATCTTAATCTGTAAGGGCGTTTCGCGAAACGCCCCTACATTAACGGTGATGGCACACGATGAATTAAACGGATTCGGCGAGACATTCAATGAAATCTCCTGCGGTTTGCCTGGAATATCTTTCACCCAATCCACATTGCCGAGCGAGTCGGTCTTGATAATATAAATATCATCACTCACCGACCCGAATGAATTTGTCTGTGCAAGTATTATAAAACCGCAATCATCCGTTTGAATAACATCATAGCCGATATCATTCCCGGAACCACCATAAGTTCTGGACCATAATGCATTGCCAAGCGAGTCTGTTTTAATCAAATAAACATCATTCAAACAGACTGTATCACAAAATTCCGTCATTCCGGTGATAATATACCCGCCATCGAAAGTCTGTTTGACAGCATAACCCCGGCAATCTTCAAATTCATCATAAGAATGTGCCCACAGGGAATCTCCATCAGAATTAACTTTAATCAGATAAACACTGATTGAATCTCCCCGATAAGCAGTTCCTGTAATAATATAAGAACTATCTGTGGTGTTTGAAATACGCATTCCTCTTATACATTTTTCTCCACCAAATCCTCGTTTCCAAACAACGCCGCCACCACTGTTCACTTTCATGGCAAAAACATCCATATTTGCTGCGCCAGCTAAAACACATTCACCTGTCAGAACACAACCTGCTCGAGAAGGTGTCGAGACAATATCATATCCATAAATAATATCACCCCAGAAAAAAGAATCCCTATATTCAATTTCCCATTCCAGTTCACACATTGAATCAGCCTTAACCAATCTTAAATATTCTGTTGGTGGCATCATACCGGCAACAAGCCCGATAATTATAAAACCGCCATCACTCATGAGAGTATGACTAAAATTTCTGCCCCAATTTTCCAATAGTGTCGAAGTTCCAATAGTATCGCCAAAATCATCGATTCGTAATAGTTTGAGTCTTTCCGATAGGATAACATATCCCTCATACGATGTGGGAGAAATTGAAATGCGAGAGTAAAGGAATTCGTAAGCTGTAGCATAAAAACTAACATCATATCGACGCATCCATAGCGAATCTCCATTCGAGCCAACTTTAAAAATCATTAAATCATAGTCATACAGACCGACGATGATTATATCTCCTTCATCGGTTAAGTGCATCGCTGTAGCCATATCCCGACCTGTGCCGCCATAAATTCTCTCCCATGTTGTCTGGGCAGAACATGTTCCCATGCTAATAAAAAATACCAATACCATTACAGTTATTTTTTTCATCTCACACACCAGTTTTAATACATATTCACTACCCAATATACGATTAAAGGCAATAATTTCAAGTAATTTAAAAAAACGCCATATTTAAAATATGTTGCTGTCTCAAGGGAGATTCGTTTGAGATAACATACGAATTCATCAGCGTGTTTATTTGACAACCGCTTTCCAATTACCGTTTTTTATCCATTGTCATACTCACACTAACAATTAAATTATCGCCATGAGAAGAAAAGAACTGCGGATTTTTTCCGATTTGACAGATTTCACGGACACCCCCTAAATTCGCTACGCTGCGCTTCACGAATTTTGTCCCCCTTGAACAAGGGGGACAGCGAGCGAAGCGAGCAGGGGGTTGACATCATGCAAAATCATATCATCATTCGTATCACTGGTTCAGACATTTCCCTTGCGCAAATCAATTACAAAGCTTATTTGGAAGTGGAAACGAAGTAAAAGAAAATAAATGAGACGAATGGGTTCTGCAAAATAAGAGATTTTGTCATTTCGAGCAAAGCGAGAAATCTTTTCTCGTCTATTTGTAAGATTTCTCGTCACTTCGTTTCTCGAAATGACATCGGTTTGTCTATTTTGCAGAACTCTAAAATGAGATGAGGAAAAGGAGGAATGACAAAATGAAATTCAACTATTTGATAGCTATTATCGTATCGCTATCTTTCATTTATTCCGTATTTGCCGGCGAAACTAATTTCGTGCCGGTTAGCGGATTCGAATTGGATAGATACCTTGGGAAATGGTATGAAATTGCGCGATACCCTCATAGTTTTGAGAAAGGTCTCGTCAATGTTACCGCTACATACACAATGCGCGACGACGGAAAAGTCGATGTCCTGAACGAAGGTGATAAGAATAACAAAGACGGAAAGCATAAGACCGCTCACGGGAAAGCCAAATTCGCAGGGCAAAAGGATGTCGGGCATTTAAAAGTCTCATTCTTCCTGTTCTTTTATGGTGACTACATTATTCTCGAATTGGATAAGCAAAACTATCAATATGCAATGGTAGTAAGCGATTCATACAAGTATTTTTGGATATTAAGCAGGACACCAAAATTGGATGAAAATATCCTTAATAGCTTGCTCGATAAAGCGAAAGAACTGGGATTCGAGATGGATAAAATATATATGGTCCCGCAGGATTGGGATTGAAATATGCTCATTCCCTCACACGACTCGACTCTGTCGCGTTACCCTATCCCGCGGATGGGAGAGAAAAAGCGGTGTTGATTGGGTGATAAAAAATCCTTCTACTTGGGGAGAAGGTGGCGCAAAGCGACGGATGAGGGGGATTTTTTCCCCCTGCGCAAATCGATTAGAAAGCTTATTTGGAAGTATAAGCGAAGTAAAAGAAAATAAATGAGATGAGGGAAAGGAGGAAAATGCAAATTGCATTATTCATTGTGCAAATAATAACACTAATAGCGTTAATAATATATGTCATAAAAACTTGGCAAATGGCTTCAGCTACACGAGATGCTGCTGAGGCTTCACAAAAAACACTTATAACTATAGAACAAGAAAATGAAAATGAAAAACGCCCCTTAGTTGATGTAGCTATCTTGATAAGACGCTCTAAGGTATTTGAGTTTTTAATTACAAATCGCGGTAGAACAACAGCACATGATTTGAGAATCGAAATGGAACCACCCTTTCCAGATGACTTGGAAAATAAAAAGCTCGCTCAAAATAAGGTATTTGAAAACGGATTGAGATCATTACACAGCGGTGTCGAACTCTGCACTTTTTTTTCCTCTTCTGTTACATATCTCAAGAGCGAGAAACCAAGAGAATTCATCGCACATGTTGCATATAAAAGTTCTTGGGGGAAGAAATACATTGAGCATATTCCTATTGACTTGGGATTTCATGATGATCGTTTGTACATAGAACCTATTGAAGAGAAGATAGAAAAACACCTTCGGAGAATTTCGGAAGTGCTTGAGAAGGCACTAAAAACGCAACCATATACACCAGATATATATAATTAGAAAATGAATCATTTCTCTAATACATTATACTACACCGACAACCTAAAGATTCTTCGGAAAAACCTCAATAATAAAAGGAGGAAAATATGGCAGTTCCAAGTTTTCAAAGCTATTTTCTACCAATTCTAAAATTCTTGTCCGATGGCAAAGAACATACTTTAAGAGAAGCTTATATTGTGATAGCAGAAATAATGAAACTAAACGATGAGGACTTAAATGAGATGGTTCCTTCGGGAACTCAGCGAAAACATAATAATCGTGTATCATGGGCTGGGACATATTTAAAAAAAGCTGGTTTGCTGGAATCAACTGGAAGAGGGAAATATCGAATAACATCGGAAGGGAAAAAGGTTCTAGAGTTAAAACTCGATAATATTGATAATCGGTTTTTAAAATCACGATACCCTCGATTTAAAGATTTTCATGAAGTAAAACCAAAACTAGAAACGGATAAATCTGAAGAAATAATAACTGAAGAATTAAATCCCGATGAACTTATTGAAATTACATATCAAAAGATGCATAATGACCTTGCTATCGAATTGCTTGAAGCAGTCAAGAAATATCATCCTTCACTGTTTGAACAGTTGGTGGTTGACCTTATCGTAGCCATGGGATATGGTGGTTCGAGAAAAGATGCAGGTGAAGCTACTCAGAGAACATCTGATGAGGGAATTGATGGACTAATTAAAGAGGATAAGCTCGGTCTTGATGTTGTATATATCCAAGCGAAGAGATGGGAAAATTCAGTTGGAAGACCTGAACTCCAGAAATTCGCAGGTAGTCTTGAAGGGAAAAGAGCAAAGAAAGGCATCTTTATAACAACATCGAGTTTCTCAAAGGGTGCAGTTGATTATGTAAGTCGTATTGAGAAAAAGATTGTCCTGATAGATGGAGAAAAACTCACTGATTTGATGATAGACCACAATATCGGTGTTTCTGAATATAAGCGATTTGAATTGAAAAAGATAGATTGGGAATATTTCAATGAAGGATAGTTTTCCGATTTTCCAGATACCAGGGAAACACTAAAGAAAACGAATCAAAAAAGACCGAAAAAACCCCAAAAACTCGATTTATAACTCATCTATTTCATCTCCCTCTTTCGCATTTTGCGAAAAAAAGTTAAGTTGTTGATATATAACGAGTACGGACGACTATCCACTCTCTACGGAAGGCTATCCACTGCTTACGGAATGAAACCCACTCTCCACAGGGCGAATCCCACTCTCTCCGGGGCGAATCCCACTCTCTCCGGGGCGAATCCCACTCTCTCCGGGACGAAACCCACTCTCTACGGGACGAAACCCACTCTCTACGGAAGGCTATCCACTGCCTGCGGATACGCTAACAGGTTCTACGGATGCACGGACAGGTTCTGCGGTAGCGCTGACCAAGTCGAAGCGACCAACAACGGACAACGGACGACTGACAACGGACAACTATCGTTTTCCGGCATCGAATCTAATGCTCTTGTAATAGCCGTCCTGGTCGATAACATTGAGCTTGTGCCTGCCGGAAACGATATCCAGAGCGATTGTATGTTTCTCAACCGAATGCCTGTCTATTGTCGAGCCGATGAATTCATCATCGAGATACCAGTAAAGCTCGCTTTCGTCCCGGCTGTGAGCCACCTGAACAATCACCTTTTGATATTCGCCGCTAATATCTTTCGGCACGAGTATATGACTGCCGTTTTTGGGATATATAAACTCGATTGGATTGTATGAGCCGAGAGTCGGGCATGTTCTCCTGTGCGATGGAATCGCCTGAAACGACCCCCCGTGTTCGCGAAGATACTGCATAACCTGCGGCGGATACACAAGCCTTGTAACCTCCTTAATATCGTCGATATCCCAGCACATAGAACAGACTTGTTCCTTCTCGTCTTCGGTAACGAATATCTTTTTGTGATATGGACACGGCTTAAATATTTTGTTTGTGCGGGGAGCATCGCACTCGACGACATGAGGGCAATTGGGTCCCGCGAGAAAACCCGTTTCGGCACACACTTTGATTTTTTCTATGTATAAATCGCTCACATCGAACCATGGTTCATACGGATTCTTTGGCAATGAGTTAAAAATCTTGAAGAGCAGCGGACCTGCGGCTCTCGCCCCGACAATATTGGGATTGCCCTCGCCGGTGAAATTTCCCGCCCATACCGCGATAACCCACTGCGGCGAGACACCGACCGCCCATGCATCGCGATGCCCGTAACTTGTGCCGGTTTTCCATGCGATAAGCCATTGATTCGAATACATGTGCCAGTAATATTCCGCGCCGGGTCGCCGGAGGTCTTTCAGAATATCCATCACAAGATACGCTCCGCCGGGGCTTATCAACTGCTTTCCTTTGTTCAGCGAGTCATCTTTCACAACATAAATGCCGGAGAAATAACCATAGTTTCCCAGCCCTCGATAAAGGGATGCAATCTCCCAAACATTACTTTCCGCTCCGCCGAGTATAAGCGTCAGCCCATAATTTTCAGCGCTGCGGAAAAGAGTTGTCATGCCAGCTTCCTTGAGGAAATCAAAAAAATTGTGAAAGCCGTAAGTGTATAGAAGCCTTACAGCGGGGACATTCAGCGAGCGGACGAGTGCCTCGTGCGCAGTAACAAGCCCGTTGAATTTTAAATCGGCATTGTATGGACTGAATGCGCCGTAATATGTCGGGATGTCCTTTATTTTAGTTTCGGGGATTATTATCGCATCGTCCATTGCGAGAGCATATAGAAACGGCTTAAGAATCGAGCCATAGGAGCGCGGGGACATCACACCATCAACTTTTCCGCCGGCATTATTATCGAAAAAATCCTGTGAACCCACATAAGCCTTAACCTTGCCGGACTCCGTCTCGACAACCAATACCGCAGTATTTTTGATACCGACCGCATACAGATTTCGAGCATATTCACGGACTATATTCTCCACTGTGCTCTGGATTTCGGCGGAGAGCGTGGTCGTGATTGTCTTGCCGGGGAATTTTTTATCGAGATTTCTTGCAAGATGAGGCGCCGAAATAGCAAACGGTATCTGCCTTTCCGGGAGAGGTTCGAGTATAGACAGCTCGTATGTTTCCTTATCTATGATGCCCGCATCGAGAAGCCTTGCGAGTAAGCGGTCTCGCTTCTTTTTCAATTTATCTTTGCCGGCAACGGGATTTATGAGGCTGGGACTGTTCGGTAGAATAGCCAGTGCCGCCGATTCCGCCCATGTGAGCCTATCGGGATTCTTGCCCCAATATCGCAGACAGGCGGCTTTATAACCGATAATATTCCCCCCATAAGGAGCATGGGCTACATAGAGTTCGAGAATCTCCTCTTTGCTGTAGTATAGGTCTATTTTGAGCGCCTGGATTGTTTCGATTGCTTTATTAAGAATCGTGCGCTTTTTTGGCTTTGCAATCCTTGCAACCTGCATGGTCAGTGTGCTTGCGCCGCTGACATATTCTCCCGCTCCAAGATTCTGGATAAAAGCCCTAAAAATTGCAAATATATCGATACCGGGATGATGATAAAATCGTTTATCTTCAAAAAATATTATACACCTTTTGAGTTTCTCGGGTAAAAGTTCATTATCGGATTTCTCCGGCGTGGGAAAGCACCATTGCTCATCGGAATTAAGAAATATTCTTAAATATTTGCCATTTTCATCGAGAACAACTGTGCTGTAATCATCGGGGAAAAGTGGTTCCGGCAGGCGGGTTATCCACCACACAAGAGCCATTATAGCGGCATATATCGATAATACAATCGCGGCATGTTTCATAATTGTAACAAGTTACGAGTTCCGATATTATATCAATAGAAATTGAAGCCACAGAGAACACGGGAAAAGAAGGTTATCGGTCATCGGTCATCGGTAATCGGTAATCGGTAATCGGTTTTGATGATGAGAACAAAATTGACTTGCTTTATTAATCATTGAATTCAACATTCGTCCCACAGAAGCATAGCGTTGTATCCAATTTTCACCTTGCGCTTTTGAAATGTAACCGCAATCAAGAGCTGTTTCTATCCAGTGTTGTGTTTCTTGCTGTTCTCCATCTGCGTCTGTCAATTTACTTATAAAATGTTTTTCATAGCGGCGTTTAGCCCAACTTTCTGCAATTTGCGCACCAACAGAGCGTGATGAACGTCTTATCTGGTCAGTAAGTGAATACATCTCTTCTCTTGGAAAAGCCTTAGATACATCATGAATTTCACATGCCAGTTGGCGAGCCAACTTGTAAATCTCCAAATCTCGAAAGCTTTTAGCGTGTTCCATTTTTTTATCCTCTATCGCTTTTCTAATATGTCCTCGGTTTTGAACATCTGCTCACCGATTACCCGATTACCGATTACCCGATTACCAGTTTTATCTCTGTTTCACTGAAACATTTTTACCTGCCACGGTTGCTCGATAATTATTGTCATACATAGCTTCAAGCAGTGTGGGCGGTAGATAAAAGTTTCCAGCGGTTACCGCATTAAGCTTGACCACAAAATCATAGCTTTTGGAATATGAACTAATATCGAAGAACCACATTATTCTGTCATCGCGGATATCGATATATTCCCTATAATTGATGCGGTATTTGTTCATCCACGATGGCAGTTTCTCGCCTGAAAGGCGTATATTTTCAATTTCCCATCCCGCAGGAAGCAATTGCACCAATGCCGCTTCTTCCACTTTATCCCGCGAGGTATTCTTTACCTTGAAATGCCCCCAGAATGTAGTTCCCTGCATAATATTTTGTGGATTAATTATGCTGCCATCTTCATCGAGCCATTCTATTTCAACATTCAGGTTTTTAGATTCGGTAACGACACCATCGCGAAGCGGGATACCCTCCCATTCAAGAATAGCAAACGCTGTCCGGTCGGTATCGAGCTTTACCGAGACCTCTTTGCCAAAACCTTCCGTGATAGGAACCGAGAAGCTTACTTTATCTGTCTTGAATTTGACCTTTTCGCCATTGGTCAGTGTTATCACACCGGAAAGGCCTTTTTCTCTTTGCATTTTCTGCAGATATTTACCCATCGCAATAAGTGAATAACCTGTTGTTTGCGTGGAGTACCAGTTCCGTGTGGCCATTTTATGTTGTATATCCCGATATACCGGTATTGCTCTTTCATATTCCTCGAATAAAATAAGCATTTCAAGAATTATTGCTTTATCCCTGAGAGTCGAACCGTATGTGCCGCCAAATTCTCTATACTCCTCGACATCCGTGCCGGTTTTTTTGATAATTTCGAGTGAAACCTTATCGGCGCCGGCAAGCTTGTATGCAGCGGCAAGATACCATTTAGCTGTATTATTCATAAACTCCATAGAATTTTCTTTCATCAGGTTCATCGGACCGAGTTGCGGTTCGCCTGCAAGCGCAAGAAGATACAACCTGTATGCTCTTGTGAGAAGCTTGCCTGCGGTGGCTCTTATTGCGGATTTCTCGTATTTTATCCAGTTCTTGAACATAATTTCGGGAACATGGTATCCACGATTTCTGGCTTCAAGCATGAAATGCCCGGCGTAGTTCGAGCCCCAATCGCTTACTCCTGAACCATTGGGCCAATATGAAAATCCTCCGCTGACTATCTGGAATTTCCTCAATCTATTTATTGTAGCATTGATGTTTTTATCAATTTCCTTAAGTGTTTCTTCATCGAGGTCCATAATCTCTTTCAGATAAAGCTGCGGAAATGCCGCCGATACTGTCTGCTCGATACAACCATAAGGATAGCGAATGAGCCATCTAAGTCTGTGATTAAGCTTCAGTTTTTCAAACTGCGAGACAGTGATTTTTGCCGTGTTGGTTCCCGGAATACCGTCGGCGGGAACGGTGAAAGCGACTCTTTGACCTTTCTCGATTATTTTTTCCTCAGCGGTATAGATATGCGGATTCGATGCCCGTACAGTGATATCGGTCTCCTGAACAGCGCTGTGTTTCGATGATTTTGCAGAAATAATTATCTTCGCTGTGCCGATTTCCGCATTGGCTTTGATGCCAAAGATAATATCCTCCTCGCCTTTTTTGTCAAAAGTTAGTGTTTTGCGCGCTGTTCCCACTGTTTTGACCACACCTTCGGTCTTAATACTGATTTCAACATCGCCGATATTGTCTTTCATCGCAAAAACCGTAACCGGCACAATAATTCTATCTTCGGGACCGAGTACCCGCGGCAAAGTCGGCATGAGCATCAATGGAGCGCGAACCGGCACGGTTTCCTCGGAATTGCCATAAGAATCGCCTCTTGTGCCGACTACCATTATCCTCACAGAACCGATATATTCCGGCATCTTGAATCGAATTTTTGCAAAACCTTCCTGGTCGGTCATGAGCGGTCCTTTGAACATTGCGACCGGCTTGAATCTTTTCGCTTTCTTTCCGGTTTCATGCTCCGATTCGTATAATTCCTCCATTCCGCCGCCGATTGAGAAACTCTTGAAAATATTGCCCCAGTTTGCGCCGATTACTTTGGAGAACATATCGAATGTTTTCACCATCAATGCCTGTTTGGCGAAGAAAAATGCCCAGGGATCGGGTGTTTTGAATCGCGTTATATCAAGAAGTCCTTCATCGACAACAGCGATTGTGAATTGAGCTGTCTCGAAATCCGTTGTCTGAACCTTTATCTCGAATTCCTTTCCGGGATTTATTTCTTCGGGTGCATCGATTATGAATTCGAGATGTGTTTTTTCCTCCTCGACATTAAGCGGCACGACACCGAACATCCGGATTGGGCGGTCATTCGAGGTTTGAGCATGTGGCTGGACCACAGAGACGAAAGCATAAGCAGTGGGCAGCATTTCTTCGGTTATCGGGATTTTAAAGACAGTTTCCTCCTCCTCCAATTCATACCAGTTTGTAGAAAGCACCTTATATCCTTTTTCGATAGAAAGCAGGGCTTTTCCCTCCGGCGGTGTTTGGACTATGACAATCGCGGTATCGCCGGGATTGTACTTTTCTCTGTCGGCTTTAACTGTTAAAATATCCGCATTTTTGATATTGCCCGCCATTCCCCATGAGCGCACATACATGAAATATCCAGCGACATGCCCGGTCTCGCCATCCTGAACCTCGACCATTATCCTGCCGTAACTTGTGGGTGTATATTCGATTGGAACCGGCTCGCCTTGTGTAACAACGGAGCCCGTCTCGACAAGGTCGGTATAAGTGTTTGTTTTGAAATGCTTCCTGAAATTCTGCCTGTCGTCGTAGTCATACCACCAGTGACGGCTGTTCTGATAAATCCTGTAATTAAGTGTCCTTCCCGCTATGGGTTTACCATCGCTTGAAACGAGTATAACATGAAATTGGGTTGGTGCATCAGAGCGAATCCAGTAGGCATCGGGTTTGGAGATACCGACATAAGCGTCATAAATATCGAAAGGAATTGCAAGTCTATTTGGCACCTGCCTGCCGCCTTTCTCGAATACAGTTGCATCGGCAACAACTTTGAGACCCGACGGCGCTTCTTTTATTTCGGGCAAATCCCATGAAAATTCCGCCTTACCGGCTTCATCCAATCGACCGTCAACTAAGGGACTCTCGATACTTCTCATGTTGATTCCCGCGTGAGCGAATATAAAATTCTCAAATTTTTTGAAGCTTATATTATACGGTTGAATCTTGAAAGTAATGTCGCAGTCATGCGATGCCGCCGGTGAGCCGAATAGATATTTCGACTCGATTGTTACATTGATTTCCTTATCTTCCGTGCCGATTCGAGCTCTATCGGATTCGAGCTCGACCTTGAGACGATATGGCACAATTGTCTCAACTCTTATAGTGTGCGAGAAACCTGTCTCGCCGACCAAAACCTTTACTTTCCAGCTTCCGGTAAGGTCGTTTTCGTTGGTAGCAAATGAGAAAGCGTAGAAACCCTTTTTGGCAACCCTGTTGGTTTTCTCCAGAACAAGACGGTTTTGCGGATTGTATAGTTTTATACTTACCGGATGATTGTCCGGGAAAGTATTTTCCTGATTGCGAAGAATTATCGACAGGTTTGTCGTGTCCCCCGGACGATAGACACCTCTTTCGGTATAGATAAATGCTCTTAACCCGGACTGCTTAATAGTTGAACCACCGACATCGAAAAGCGATGTATTAAGCCCCGATTCATTTATCTTAAGAACGGAGCGCTCCCCATCATGCTCAGCCTCGACAAGGAAAACATCCTCGCTCTCGAGGATACATTGTCCGTCAGAATTTGTCGTGCCTTTTGCGAGTGTTTGATTCTGGTAGCTTTTCAGTTCGATTTGCGCACCGACTATCGGCTTGGTCGAGATTATATTCGATGCAAAGATTACATATTCATTACCGGCTTTTTTTGCAGTCAAGCCAATGTCGGTCAGAATTATCGGTTTCACCACATGACCATGGTCATAGAAATAATAGTTAATATCCCATCTATCCCAATCCTCTGGAAAATCATATAGCACATCGTCTTTATCGATATCGAGTTCGAGGACATAAAGTCCTTTGTCCTCCGGCTCAAATATTTTGGATAGGTCGAGTTCCGACTGAAGCCATCTGTTGCGAGTATCGCCGATAATTACGCTATCCTCGGCGACTGTCAGACCTACACGCTGCAGTTCATACCCGCTGTATGAACGCGTTTTCGACCCCTCGAGATTGTTTTCCTGAAGGAAGAAAACGAGATTATTGCAGAAAACCTGCTTCACGGTAACATCCACTTTGCGGACATTGGCTGTTTTGAATGTTATCTTCTGCTGATTCGACGACGGTAGATATACACCGGTGTGAGTGAATGCAACTTGCGGCTCGAGGTCGGGGAATTCGATATCGGTTTCATAAATTTTCTCGAGAGTAGTGCCCCACTTGCTTTTCATCCCGGAGTTCACTTTGACTGTGTAAGTTTCGCCATAGCTGAAATCGCCTCGAACGATAAGCTTGTTGCCGGATATTCTAAGCGCAATATCGAGCGGGGGTTCAATTTGCACAAAGCCATCGTAATTCCTGTCGGGCTTGAGTTCATCGCTAAATTTTATCGTTACACTCAAATCGAGGTCGGAAATCTCTTTTTTCACTTCCTCGACTGTAAAGTTCTTTAGCGCCGGAAGATTTACTATTTGAGAATAATCTCGCGATAACTCCAGTTTGTCCTTAAACATGAAAAAGTGGAAAGATTGATATTTATCTGTGCGGATAAGAACTTTGGACTTGATGACATAGTAATCAGTTTCTTCATCATATTTAATATCCAGCTTGAGTTCTTTATCCTTTTTCATAAATTTAACGGATTTCTTGACAGACTCGATGTCGGTATCGACCGTGAACCCGACCTGTGCAACGAACCGCAGTTTGATTGGGTCGTCTTCATCGACAAGTTCAAAATTCCAATCCGCTTTTCGTATTTCTCTACCGCAGACTTCAAATTCGATACTTATTCCCTTTATTGTAATATCCTTTTTTTCCGGGAAAAGCTTTTCGATATCGAGTTCTCCGGTGAACTTTTTCCTCATTTCAAGAGCTCTATTCGGCTTAAAAACGATGGTGTATCTATCTTTCCAACTTGTTTCGCCATCGATACCAGGCGAGAAAGAAAAAACCTTTTTCTTGAATGGAACATTAACCTGATTTTCAGGAATCATAGGTTCACCGAATCGCACTATGATTTGTCCGGCAGGCGGGATTATTCCATAAGTTTTATGAGTGATAAATTTGGCTTCCTCGAGAGTGATCCCCTTTGGGGATTTCTCTTCTTTTTCACAACCCGAAAACAAGAAGACAAAAGCCAAAAACAGGTAAATTATGGTAAATCGTTTCATCTTATTCCTCCATAAAAAAGTTGGTTTTTATAAGTCTTCTGCAAATTCAGAATATCTTCAGTTGGGAAGTAGCCCACACGAAAAGAGTCGTGGGCTGCTGAATAATAATGGATTAACTTCTTCAGAGATTTGTGTTTGTCAGCGAATGGTTTCAATTATTTTCATTAAAATGTTATTTTGATTAAGATTTATGGTTACTATTGGTTTTAGTTGGTTATTTGGAATCTTATGTAATAGTAACTTTTTATGTTACAATTAAATACATCGATTTCAGAGATTAATGTATATATGTGCAAATGAAAATCCAAATTTCAAAGCTCAAATCCGTCCTGTGAAAATATAACTTTACGCGTTCCCCTGTCAAATAAAAAAGGGCGAATACAAAATTCGCCCCTACATTCATTATGCAATTCTGATTAACCCGTAACTGCGATTGCTTCGCTCCATTCTCCAAAGTGTTCGCCGTCGCCGGCGCAAACTTTGTAACTGTTCGTGCCAGTTCCCGTCAGGTCTTTTTCGTATGAAATGTCGGGTCCCTCGTATAATTCCTCGCCTGTTGTGGCATTGACGAGCAGATACACGACCGCGCCGGGAATATTATTCCACGAGAATTTCTTTGTCTGGTCATTATAGCGCAGATTGAGCGGTCCCGCGAATGGAATCTGAATTTCAATATCATCGCTCCAATCGCCGAGCACTTCGGGACTTTGCTCCTTGATTGCGCGAACCCGCACCTTATACACAGCCTTTTCCAGTTCGATTCTCGCTTCGGTTTCCGCAGCTTTGTATTTCTGCTCCCACTCGCCGCCGTTCTTTGAAACATCGAGTTCGTATTTATCCGCAGTTTCGACCGATTGCCACTGGAATTTCTTTTCCTTTGCAAGATATACAAGATTTCCTGGCGGCGGCAATGACGGACTCGGCGCATGAGTGCCATAAGGCGTGAAGCCATAATCAATCAGGCGTGTGTCATATCGCCCCTGCGGGAGCGTTTTCCAGAGCCACCTGCGAATCGGTGTGAGAACATCGATATATTCATCGAGGGCGATGTTCCTGTCCTGAATCGCAGTGCGCCTGTCCTCGAACAGGTCAACAACTTCTTCGACTGCGCGGGAAAAATTCTCTGTCGCAACTTTGAGTGCATCAGTTAATACGGCAGGCAGCGGATATGTTGCATGGTCGTGTCCAACAAGCGCCTCTTGCACGGAATTCAAATATCGCTTCGCATCCTGGTCATCGGCGGGATACGGTTTATCGAGAAGCAAGTCGTGATTGATTGCCTCCGCATTCTCCAAATATGCGTTGTCGATATACACCTTCAGCGTGCTCGATGTTTCCGCCGCGTCCATATCGTAGCCGTCTTTTTCCTTCACTTTCAGGTCGTACGCGGGCGCTACAATATCCGCATCGGTTGTTTTGGCTGTCAGAGTTGCCAATCTTGCATCGTGGCGTGTCCGCATTATGGGGACAATCTGCCATAAATCGCCGTTGGCAATAGCTTTGTCATCGGCAATGATAATAATATCGCCCTGATGGATGTATTCCGACAGGGACTTTGTTGGTTTTGAAGCCATTCCTGATACCTCCGTTATTTTTTGTTTCCATTCTAAACAGAAAATTACTTGAGCGCCGCATTGGTCGCCCCGTGTCGAGAAATGCTCGACAACAATTTCATTTATGTCATCAACGCCGAACCGCAAGCCGTGGTCGGCGATTAATATTTTGAAGCCCCTGTTGCTCATGCCGTAGGGGTCGCCATAAGGTGGGAAGTAGCAAGGACTTACGACCTTCCAAGTTCCATTTATTTTAATCCGGGGAACGGATGTCGAAGAGATTATGTAGCAGACAAGCCGCGCCTCACCCAGCACCCGGTAATCGGTAATCGGTGATAGGTGATCGGTGCCCTCCCCGTCCCCATTGGGTGTGCGGGGACTGATAACTGATGACCGATGACCGATAACCTCGTCAAGCTTAGAACCCAAACCTGAACTTCTGAGCATACCTCTTATTTCCGCACCCGATATTTCCCTCGTGAACCATTGCACATCCGCCCAGAATTCGTGCGCGTGAGTGCCTCCCGTTTCCTCGCGCAAGCCGGTTGTGCCATCGCAAATTTTTTCCGCATGGCAGTAGAACGCAGTTTGCCCGTTGTCGCCGATATTCCCCGAATCGCAATAATGAAAAGTCATCGGTCTGGCGTAAAGGATTGGGCAACCGACATTCGCGGGGTCGAATTGCCTGAAGAACAAATCGCGCAGACGCACCGCACTCGTGGCATCGCCATATTCGTGCCGCGCGTAAATCTCTTGCTCGTCAATGCCATCGAGTTCGAGCATTCTTAACATATCCTGCACCAAGCCCATGCAGTTGTGGCAATATGCATCGTCGTAGCCGCATTCGACGCACGGCTCGTAAATGCCGTAATAATCGCCGTAGCCGCCGTAGGATGGGAAGAACTGCGCACGAGCGGCGTAATTGTGGTCGCGGATTTTCCCGTCCATTTCTACTTCCTGCCACGGAACGGTGTCCCAGATGTCAATGTATCCCGTGTAGGAGTGCGGCATCGAATCGAATAAAAATTTCCACTGCACACGCCAGCGGGGATCAATACAAAACAGGGCTTTGCGACGCGTAACTATCCGATGTGTAGAAATCCTCTTGGCAGTCATAGCCAATCCCCCCGCTGGCGAAATGAAAACACCCGAGGGGTGCAGCGGGCATCGAGCGAGAAAATGCTGCGCCGTCTTGTGATTGTTCTTATTGCCATAAGCTCTCCTTATGTTTTATAAACAAAAGTCTATTAGAATTGTTTCATCATTCACAATTTTATCTAAAACAGTATCCAAGTGTTCTTTCATTTGCTTCATAGACTTATCAAGCTCTATAATTCCAGTCTTTTCATTCCATTTTGTATCTTGTTCTAAAAAATTATCACTATTCAAATTTTCTGCATATTCTGTTGGATTATGATAAAGAGATGAAATTTCTTTTTGTTTTGCTTCTGAAAAATTTGGAAAGTCCAATAAATCAAAATGATATTTTGTAAAACTATCGGCTCCTGATCCAGTTATGGAAATTAAAGACAAAAAACCTATTTTTCTTAAATAATTCAGGAAGCAACCTATAAAAATCTTACTAGATAAACTCGCTTGCTTGTTAACAATATGAACATTGTCTATATTGGTTATAGTGTTTTCTATGTCCCCGCAAAATATAATTGTCCTGCCCAAATCACCCCTGCAAGAGAAAATGATGTCACCATTTTGAATTGTTTTTAATTTTTTGGCATTACCCAGATAACCTTCTTTTGTAACAGTCATCCATTCAGTAAAATTTTTTGAAAGAATAAGTTTATAAAAATTACTTTTAGGAATATCAGAATAAATACTTCTTCCAATATTGCTGATTTGCAAATTTTGCCCTCTTGTAATTTTGTATCCCAGAGCTTCTAATTTACTAAAGCCATATTTATAATTTGTTATGTTGTGTTTCGTCTTTTTATATTGCAGATTATACATTCCTGTGTCTAATCTTTTGACTTGTTCAATCTCTCTAAAAGTAGGTTCGACAAATTTAAAATCTCCTTCTTTTTGATTTTCTAAAAGCTCTTTTTCTATGAAATCAAAAATCATTTTATTTTTTCTTCTGATCACCTTCTCCTTATTTATTATTGCTTGCGTCAAAAGCTCAACATATTTAATAACATTAACAGCATTTTTTTGATTAGGGAACGGAATTTTACAATCCAAAAATAAACTTTTAGCATGGCGAATAGTTGAACCTTTAGGAACAAGCAAGTCTAATTGTTTTCTAAAATGATTATGTTTTATAAATGCAAATATATAGAATTTATTTTTTGTTATAGGCAACTTATATAAAGCCCCTGATATTGTGTAATTTGGATAGTCCTTATCCAAAATTACAATTTCGCCAATATTTGAATCTTTGGAAATTATCAAATCACCTTCTTTTAAATCGAAATTCGTGAAAACCTGCGGACGAATTGGCATTGCGGTTTCGCTGTCCAAAATTGGCAAAAAGTAATCCGGTTGTAATGCTTTTGCTCTAATAAAAAAATGACTTGATCTAGAAATATAATTTATTGATCCAATTTCGTTTCCATTGTCAGAAAATTTCAATTTTCTATCAAGCAAATCTTTTGCCAGCTTTATGTTTTTATTGGGAATATCCAAAATAGTTAGCTGGCTAGGAGCTAAATTGTATCTTAAACCTATAATTTCTTTATAAGAAGTAGTAGGCATTTTATTTTTCCTTAATAAACAAATCTTGCAATATTTTTTCTTGTCCTAAACACCAATCCTTAAATTCCTTAACAGTGCTTTGAAATTCCTCGTCAATAAGCGGTATTCCTTCTTCGTCTTGCTCAATATCAAAAGTTTGTTCGTTGATTTTATATAGAGGATTGTAATATTTTACTCTTTTTGAAGTTCTTATTTCATAACCAATCTTTTTAATATCTCTAACAAAAATACTATATCCAGAATCTTGAAGTTTTATTAAATCTTTCTCTTTAGGTTTATAAGCGACAATTAAAGTTGTATTAACTCCTGTGTCTGCAAAGACATTGGCAGGTAGATCAAAAAGAGCCACTATTCTCATTTTCACCATGAGCCATTTACGAGCCTTTTCCCATCTATCAATTGATGCAATTGAATTCGATAAAATTATACCCAATCTACCATTTTCTCTGAGTATGCGATAGGCATTTTCTAAGAAAACCAAACCTAAATCAATCCCATCACCACTTCTGGCTATATGCCACAGCTCATATAGTTCTATGATTTCCCTATCTCTCGCTGTTTTAGGTGTATATTTCCTATCTTCACCAAAAGGAGGATTAGTTAACACTACATCGAATTTTTTTAGTTTGGTCTGGTCTTTCCAATTATCCCATGCACCTTTTTTATGTAAATTGGGCTGAAGTTCTACCAGTTCATTTCTATCATTAAATTTCCACAATATTGACCCTTTATCTGGCTTATACTTTAAAACTGCATTGCCATCACCATTCAAAAGCATATTTAGTTGAGCAAGCATCACCATTTGTTGGTCATTATCTACACCATAAATATTGTTATCATCAAGTTTGCTTTCTGAATTGACATATGAAATTGAGAGAAAATCTGCAATTCCAGCAGTCGGGTCAATAATCTTTTCTGTACTGCGAGGATTTACGATTTGCACAAGGAAATCAATAAGTGGTATGGGAGTAACAAATTGGGCTTTTTCAGCTTTTGAGAATTCATTTGCAAATTTAAAGAATACAATCTGATAAAGATCAGTTTTATGGGATTTTACAAAACTATAGTCTTGAAAATGTTCAACAACTTCACTTACTATTCTTATATGTGCTTCATTTTCCCATGATACTGTTTCTGTGTCCTGTCTGCTTAATATATGATGATAATGTTCTGATGCTTCATTATAAAGAGTTCTCAATCTGCCAATGAATGATTGAATTTCACCATCGGCAAGTGTCACATAATTCTTTTCCCCTTCAGTTATGTAGAAAAGTAAATCCAGTTTTTCTTTTTCTGGTTCCGTTTTATAGAAATCCAAATATACGCTCATTTTTGCACTTCTTTTTTCATCGTAAATTTTTAGAGCTAATATTTGTATAAGGATTTCATATCCTCTTTGATTTTTCATTCCAACTTTATCCATTGCCCTGAGTATATTTGAAACTCCGTCGGTTAGTTGTTTGCTATATACACCAGTGACAATATCCAAATCATCAATAGTTCTTTTTGACCTATCAATTGTAATTCGTGTTATTTGCTTTTGTAATTTTTCAAAAGATGGAATTTTGTAATAGGCATCAGTCAAATGAAGTGATAAGTCCTTTGTCGTGCTTTTTTCACCTTTTAGATTGTATGATTCATCAAGTCTAAGAAAGCTACTATTTCTTTTTTGGAAAAGATATAATCTTTCTGTATCATATAAAATACCAAGGCAAAAATTACCTTCTGCTTCCTTCATTGCTGGTTTTAGCTGCTGATTATAAACTTTCTCAATATCCTTTGATTTTTCTTTCTTGAACTCAATTACACAAAGTAAGTGTTTTCTTAGCCAATCTAATGATTCTTGAGCCTTTTCATTATGAAATTTTTTATAATGTTCAAACCAATTCGGTTCGTCAAAAATAGCACCATCAAATTTAATTGGTGCTGAACTAATATTGCCCTTAGGGAAATGCACTTCACAACCAATATAGTCTTTTTGAAAAAGACCTGAATTGATTATTGATGAGAAAAACTGCCATTTATAATATTCTTCATTAGGTTTTTTATCTTTTCCCTGAATACTGTATTCATTACTGCTTTTTAAGTGAACAGGGATAAAACCTGTGATAACTTTTTGTGAGGAATATTTGCTATCAAAATCTTGTTTTGCTTGAAGGAAAGTTTTCATTTTCTCCTCGCTTTTTTCTCTCTTCCCAAATTTACACTACCGCTTTTCTTTGGCAAGAAAAATTCTCATTAATCTGAGAGCGGGTTTTGGAGTGTGAAAAAAACGCAGAAGCGCGGAACGAAGGAAAAAAGGAAGGAGCGGAGAAGAACGGATTGAATGGATGAAACGGATTACACGGAAACCCCCTGACCTCATGCTCCTTCGGCTTCGCTCAGGACAAGTGCGCATTCGGTCTGTCCCCCTTGTCAAGGGGGACAAAATTCGTGTAGCGCAAGCGGAGCGAATTTAGGGGGTTAATCATGCAATATCATTTCATCTATATGTATCAGCGGTTCAGGATTTTTTACTCTTTCGATAGAATTTCTCTCTCTTATCAATCTTAATGATACCGACTAATTTTTCTCGAAAATCTACCTCATATAGGATTCGGTAGGCACCGACTCTGACTCGGAAAATTTTCTCGTTGCCCTCGATTTTCTGGGAATCGGGAATAAGCGGAGTTTTGGCGAGTGATTCGATTTTTGCGATTATTCTCTTTGCGAGCGATTTTTCAGCTTTTTTCAAAAAATTCTCAGCGCCGCTCGAATATTCTACTCTGAATCTCATAATCCCAATTCTTTTTTCAAAGCTTGGTGAGAAATCAATTCTCCTTTTGCCTTTTCGGCGCGGTATTTCGCAAGCGCTGCATAGTCATCTTCGGTCATTATACTGTCGATGTCCACCATGTGCTCTTCGATTTCGAGCACGCGTTCTTTGATGAATTCGACTTCCTTGTAAATGTCGTTCAATGTGGCTTGTTTTTGTGTCATGTTTTTTTCCTCCTGTTTCCTTTTCCCAAAATCTACTCCATCCCAATCGTTCCGCAAGAAAAATAATCGAAAATTTTGTAAGGGGATTTGGGGAGTGAGAAAAGCCGGAAGCGCGGAATGAAGGAAGAAAGGATGCGCGGAGAAGAAACAGAAACCGTCAGCTAAAGCAGACGGCAATGAACAACTGCTTCATTGGATTGCCAAATTTTCATTGCCGTTTCGCTTCAGCGAACGGAGAACAGATTTCCTTTCAACTCCTTACAATCCTTTTTTCCGCGATTCAGTTTCGCCTTCAAATTTGGGCGAATTTCGCTCAAATGCGTATGGTTCTAAGCTTCCTAAACATGATTCGTGGCTTCCTAAACATGAACCGCCGCTTCCTAAATATGATTCTTTGCTTCCTAAACACGAAGTGTGAGCTCCTAATCACACTTTGGGGCTTCCTAAATACGAAGTGTTACTTCCTAATTACAGTTCATCGCCTCCTAAATATAATTCGTGGCTTCCTAAACATGATTTTAGTATTCCTAAATATGCTTTGTCAAGTCCTAAACATGATTTCTCGCTTCCTAAATACGAACCGCGAGCTCCTAAAGACGATTTGTGGAGTGCGCAGTGTGGATTATGGAGTGCGCAGTGCAAAGTGAGGAATGCGCAGTATGAATTGGGGGTTGGATTTTGACATTAATTTGGCATTTGAGCATATAAACAAGAAACAAATCAAATTATCAACCAACTTATTCTAAGTAGAAGTAGAAAATTTAATCTATTTACAAAAGCAATAAACAATCCATTGTCAGGTGTGATAAGTTGTAAAAATATTTCTTTGACATAATAATAAGCTAATTGTATTATTGCTTTCAGAAAAGGAGATATTCTTGGTTAGAAAAGACATCAAATCAGTTTCGTTTTATTTCTTGCTGGTTTTCATTTCCTCATTCTGCCCTGCATGGGCACAAACCTTTGCTAATATTGATTCCGTCTGGTTCTATGAGGAAACACTATGCAATGATAGCAATGTCGTTTTTATATGCTATATTCTTGAATCATCCGACACCTTGCTTCCGTTCGATGTAACAGTTGCGATGTCCGGTGATTCCGGCGCTACATGGGATGTGCCGCTGGTTACTTTGCTGAATGCCGAAGGCGCTATCGGGCACGGGGTGATGCCGGATACGCATTGTTTCGAGTGGGTCATGAGCGAGGATATTCCCGACAGCGAAGCATACAACTGGATAGTCGATATCCATGCCATTTCGTTTTTCTTGCTCGATTCATTTTCATCACTCGACACGGCACAATATGTAATAAACGGTAATGACGGTTTCGTCCCCCCCGACAGCGAATATTTTGTGCTCACGCAAAATCTGGATTGGCGCAACGGCAGGCTTATGACTATCGACACTTTTTTATGCGACACCTTGAATGTCGAGTTCGATTTCAGTATGGTGCCCGGCTGGTGCGACCTTCCCGCAGAATCGACAGGCGCGGATGGTATTTCTTTGATATTCTCTCCAATTCTCGACCCGCTGCTTTCACCGGGAAGCGGTGTCGGTATTATCGGCTGCGAAGGCTGGGGAATCGAATTCGATACATACAATAACAACTGCGGGCATCCACAATCGGACATAAGCGGAAACCACATAGCCGTGAGCCTCGATTCGACGGCATGTTTATTTGTTGGGGTCGAGCCGGTGCCGCTATCGTTAATACAAATCGATATTCCGTTCGACCTTGTGGATATAGTGTGGCATCATGTCGAGGTCGAGTTCGAATACCCGAACTGCCGTGTTATTCTCGATGGCGTTCCATACATTGACGGCGCATTCCCGGATATTCCGGCGCCATTCCATGCGCATATCGGGCTGTCAGCATCGACAGGCGATTGTATGAGCGAGCATCGAATCGATAATTTGCTTATCACAAGACAACCGCTCGAGGATACCGTTACCGCAAGCGGAACCGTCATCGGTCCGCTGGATTCAAGTCCGCCAGGAGTGGAAATCGACTGCCCCGATGATATAAATGTTCACGAAGGCGATACATTATCTCTCTCGTGGACGGTGGAAGACCTTTTCTGGAATGATGACCCGTTCAATGTAATTATCGATTGGTGCACCGGCGACAGCGTCCTTTTGGTTTATGATTCATTTCTGACAGTAGAAATCCCGCAGATTTGCTGTGACAGCATTAGTTTCATTGTCGAGGCTCGCGATTCTTTTTGCAATTGGGGAGACGACACATGTTCAATCAAATATTGCCCGCTTATGAATGCCCGGATTCAATGCGGACCATGCGGAATGTTCACAGCTTGCTATGACCAAATACTGAGCTTTATTGTTATAGACTCACTGTGTGGAAACATCGTGGATTCCGCTTTCGCAACGGTTAGGATTTTCCACGAATCGGGGGATAGCGGCATTCAGTATATTGCAGGACCATCATCTAACCTGAGTATCACGGATATGGGCGATTCAACCGGTGTGATTTTGCAAAACATAGCTTTCTCGACAGGTGATAGCGTGATTGTTATACTCGATTCGCTATTATCGGGTGATTGTGTTATTGTCCCGACCGAATACTGAATCAAAGGCAATTTTACTCTCGCAAAATTCAGGGCTTGCTTCATGCGCGCAGTTTGTTAAATTTATCAGAAAGAACTTAAACAGGAAGGTTTATATCATGAAAAGATTCTGGCTCACTGCAATTTTCGCATTTTTGTGTTTATCTTTATTGTTTATCTCGTGTGATAATCCACTCGAGCCGGATAATGGAGATGATGTTTTTGAAATACTTTTCACCGACCCGGCAGGCTACGAGGACCTTATGGACCGCGCAACCGAACTTATCGGGGGCGCAGAGCAATCGATTTATGTGGCGACTTATCTTTTCGAGCTTACCGAGATTTCCGAAGCTCTTGTCGAGGCTCATAATGCGGGAGTCGATGTTAGAGTTGTCTGTGAGCGAGAGAACTACGATGACGACCCTCAAAACTGCTTTTATGAGATGGAAAATGCCGGGATTCAGGTTGTCCCCGATAACGGGGGCGGCGCTATGCATAATAAGTTCATTATTTTCGACGAGGAAATTGTCTGGGCAGGCTCATCGAACCTGACATACAACGGCTTTCATTTAAACTGCAACAATACAGTTATAATAAGGTCGATATCTGTTGCGGATGAATTTTTGCATGAATTCTCACAGATGTATTCCGGTTCTTTTCAGGGCGCAAAAACATCGAATGGTGTCGAGGAAGTAAGTGTCGGCGATGGTTCGGTTGCTGTCATATTCGGACCGCAGGAATCGCCCCAATCACGGATAATAGATGAAATCGAGAATGCGGATTCAGTAATTAAATTCTGCATTTATGCTTTCACTGTCGATGCTATCGCCGATGCATTTATCGATGCAAAGAACCGCGGCGTTCAAGTTACGGGAATTTTTGACAATCTGCAAATAGACGAGACACCGACAACTTTCTACGACCTTCAAGCAGCAGGTGTCGATGTTTATGAATCAACAGCGCCTTATGCTTTCCATCATAAATTCATCATAATCGACCCCGATGAGAATAATGCCACGGTTATCACAAGCTCCGGCAATTGGAGCAACAACGGCATGTTCAATAATGATGAGAATTTTGTTATTATTCAAAGCGAGATTGTGGCGGAAGATTTCAGCAATGAGTTTGCCCGGTGGCAGGTTGCATTGTTTCTATCGCATCTTGAATCGATTACTTTGAACTATGAATAATCAAACGGCTCTAAGCTTCCGTTTTAATTATCCGCTTATTATAACAAATAACCGACAATGGATTATTTAAGAATAAGTATCTTACTGCAGCTTCTCTGTGTTCGAGATTGGAAAAGAACGAGATACAAGCCGTTTTTCCCATTAAATGCAATCGATTTTTCGCGGAACATATCGCCCGATGCGCATATTTTTCCTGCGATGTCGAATATCTTGAATCTGCATTCAGTACTTGAGTGAAGCACAACACTTCTTGCTGATGATGAATAAAATGCGAAAAATATCGATTCGGTTTCTTTCTCGTATTTTTCGGCTACACCGGTGCTTTCGTGCCATTCGTAGCAGCCGATGTCATAAATTCCGTTATATGGACGCGTGAAGAAATCGAGGTCATCGGTGAACGAAACCGTCGTTCCCGCATCTCGCGCGGGGGATGTATCCTCGATGTGGAAATCACCATCGATAGCCCATTGTGGGTCGATAAATTGCGGATTACCATAGATATTACCTGTCCCGAGGTCGCCGATTGTGGCATCGGTATATTCGGTATCATTTGCATAAATCTGGATGTCGTAACCTGTGTCGCTTATGTAGAATAAATTATTCTCGGCAATCAGGTTCACAATCGGCGCGATATATAATTGTCGCTTCCCGCATATTATATTATTCTGAAAAGTGAGTGTAGCCGGGGTAGTGTATTCATCGTGCTGGATAGTTCCAACATAATGAGGTGGTCGCTCCGGCGAATCCCACATCGTGCAGTTGATTACCTCGAAATAAGCGTTCGGGTCGTCGGTGTCCATAATGAGCAGACACCATGGTGTCGAATCGGTGAATCCACCGCCGGTGCCATAGATAAGTGTGTTCGATACGAAACTGCTATCTCCCCATAATTTGATGCCATCGCCGTAGTTATTCGACACAATGCAGTGATGGATGTAAGTTCTCCTGGATTTTGAATCGAGACCATCGCCCATATTGTGGTCGGCGACTGTGTAGCGCACAATTATAGGTCCCTCGGATTCCTCGAAACCGAGACCATCAGGGCGGTCCCATTCCCAATCAACTGTATCGATGCCATGATTAAAGTGCCCTGCATAGCCGAGGTAGCAACTGTCTATCAAGATATTAACCCATCCATCGCCGGAAGCGCCCGGTCCACCGATACAGGTGTATGCGCAGTGATGAATATTGCATCGTTTTATTGTGATGTTTTCCCCATCCCCACCGATATTTATTGCCATATCCTCGACACGATGAATTTCTATATCTTCGAAATGTAGGTCGTGAACGAGTTCACCGATATCCGTTGCGGCATCTATGCCGCCGCGACAGCCGCCGCTGTAAGGTGTATCTATCAAACTTGTCAATTCGAGATTCTTCATTGTTATGTAACAACCGTTCGTCCCTATAGCGGAGCATGAGAATAGTGAGCCGGTTCCGAGCATTCGCGGTTTAGTATCGCCCTGACCAATGATAACGGTCGGGGCACCGGGACTTCCCGATGGCGGAGTGAGCATGTCATCCCAGAATAATTCCATCACATAGTCACCGGAGAGTATGATAAGTGTATCGCCGCCGGACATTTCTTTAGTGCCCCAGCCGGGTGTTGCCCATGGATTCCCCAAAGACCCGTCCCGGCCGTCATCGCCGGTGGGGGAGACATAGTAAGTGGAAGCGAAATTGAGATTAAACATGAGAATAATAAGTAAAACAATTGTTGATTCCTTCATTTCTCACTTCCTTCCCGTTCGGTTTGAATTTTTTTATTATACAATTCCATCGCTCTTTTAAGGTTCTGTCGGACAGCGACGACCACTGCATCCACACTGGTTTTAATTATTTCGGGTAATGATTCATGCTCATCGGGTGTGAACTCACCAAGGACGAAGTCAATTTTATCGTCATTCTCCGGCACGGGACCGATACCGATACGCAAACGCGGGAATTCCTCTGTTTCGAGATGATAAATAATCGATGCTAGTCCGTTGTGCCCGCCATCGGAACCTTGCTTGCGAATGCGCAATGTCCCGAATGGCAGTGCAAAATCATCGAGCACGACGAGAAGTTCCTGTGGTGCAATATTCAGTTTATCGATAGCGTCCTGCACGGCGATGCCACTGTTGTTCATATATGTCGTGGAACGCAGGACAATTATATCTCTACCACCAATTTTAGCTTGCGAGTATAAGAACTTGCCCTTTCCCGGGCGCAATTGCCCGCGGAATTTCTCCATAATACTATCGATAACCATCCACCCAATATTGTGGCGGGTTGCGGCGTATTCAGCGCCGGGATTGCCGAGTCCGATTATCGCGTGGATTGATTGCATTATTCAGTTTTTTTCTTTTGAGAGTGAATTATTCCAATTGTTCATCGTTCTTTTTTGATACAATTTTCACCAGAATTATGATACTAATAAAAAAAATAACACACCATGATACATAATTTATTGTAAATTCCAAGTAAAAGCTTGCCCAATATTATTTGAAAGATATTAGATGAAAAACTATTTTACGAATCTCAAATTATCCTTGCATAATGAGAAATTTTGGACTACTTATAGGGAAAATCTGAATACGGGGGAGATAAAATGAACGGATATTTACAAATAGTGTTGCACAGTCACTTGCCATTTGTTCTCTCGCATGGTAGATGGCCTCATGGTGCAGATTGGATTTTTGAAGCCGCCTGCGAAACATATATTCCACTTTTACAGGCTTTACGCAAAGCTGAAATCGCGAAAATACCGTTGAAATTCACTATCGGGATTTCGCCTGTTCTTGCCGAACAATTAAGCCACATGGCATTCCCCGAAAGTCTTGTCGGGTATATCCGAATGAAAATAGAGGCGGCGCAGGAGGATGAAAGATATTTTGCCGAAATAGGCGATAACTATCGCCAGCATCTTTCGCAGATGTGGCAGGATTTTTATACAAAAATTCTCCACGATTATCGTGATTCCAATGGAGATATTATTGGAGAATTTAGGAAATATCAAGAAAAAGGGATGATTGAAGTAATAACCTGCGCGGCAACACACGGTTATCTTCCGCTTCTCGGAACGGACAACTCGGTTTTCGCCCAGCTTTCTATCGCAAAGCAGTATCACAAAAAACATTTCGGTGCAGAGCCAAAAGGTATCTGGATTCCCGAGGCTGCTTACCGCCCTCGGTATGAATGGATTCCTCCAGCGGGAAAGGACAAGAAACCGCGGATGCGCAAGGGAATAGAAGAATTCCTGTATCATCTCGATATCCGCTATTTCTATGTAGATTCTCACTTGCTCAAGGGCGGGAAAGCGATAGGCGTATATATTGACCGGTTTGAGGCACTCCAAAAACTCTGGACGCAATTTGACAAAATGTATAAACCACGCGAGGAGCTGCCCCGTTCGCCTTATAAACCTTATCTTTGCAGTTCACACGATGGTAAATATGCAACCCCAATCTATGCACGAGACCCAAAAACATGTCTTCAGGTCTGGAGCGGAGATTGGGGCTATCCGGGGAATTCGGGATACCTGGATTTTCATAAAAAGCATTTCCCAGGCGGGCACAGATATTGGCGGGTTACAGATACCGATGCCGACCTTGCGGATAAAAAGCTGTATCAGCCGGAATTGATAGAAGGGATACTTTATGAACAAGCATCACATTTCAGAGAGCTTTGCGATAGTGTAATTGCAGAAAAGGCGACCGACCTCGATTACCCGCCCGCAATTACCGCACCTTTCGATACCGAGCTTTTTGGACACTGGTGGCATGAGGGTCCGCGCTGGTTATATGCTCTTGCTAAAGAGATTAAAAACTCTGGAAGCTTTGAAATGACGCGTGGTTGGGATTATTTGGAGAAAAATCCCCCAAAAGAAATCGTGCATCTTCCCGAAGGCTCTTGGGGACAGGGCGGTTTCCATTACATCTGGCTCAATGACTGGACAAACTGGACATGGGAACATATTTATAAAGCCGAAGAAGACATGCGTGGTTTATCAAATCGCTGGATTCGTGAGGGCGGCAATCCAAAACTCAAACGAGTTCTTTCACAGCTTGGCAGAGAGCTTCTTTTGCTCGAATCATCGGATTGGCAGTTTCTAATAAGCACATGGTCGGCGCGCGATTATGCCGAACAGAGGGTTGTATTTCATTGGGATAAATTTAACGAGACAAAAAAAATTGCGGAATTGCTTTTCGACGAGAAAGAACCGTCATCGGGGCAATGGCGGCAACTTGAACTGCTTGAAGCACAAGATGATATTTTTCCGGAACTCGAACCATCTCTGTGGGCGGATAGATTCCTCGATTTTTAGTATTGAAATTAGAATTGACCGGTCTGAATTTTCGCGTCAAATCTATTGTTGTAAGAATATTTCGTGGTGAATAATTCCGATTTATTATGAGGTGAATCATGAATGGATTACAGTGGTTTTTCCCTGAAAAGCTGGATGTTGTTCCCGAACTTTTAAAGCGGGATGGGATTGTTCCCCATGCCGGTGGAACATTTCTCATCAAAACGGGAATGAAAAAAGTCAAGGGTTTGATTGACCTCGCCAATCTCCCGCTCGATATTTTTCATGATTCGAATGGATTCATCGAGATAGGTTCCACATCAACCTTTTCCGGTATTGTCGAGAAAATGAGTTCGAACAATGCCGACTCGATACTTGTGAAATCGCTTGGGCAAGCTGCATCGACACCACTAAGAAACCGGATAACAATCGGCGGCAGCATAGCTTCATTCCCGATATGGTCGGATGCTATGGGTCCCCTTATTGCACTCGATGCTGAAGTTTCACTTATCGGTGCGGTTGAAGGCTTTTTCTCAATTGTCAGATATGTCACAGAGCGCGAACTGAGAAAGGAAACTCTTATCAAGAGTGTCAGATTCAAAAGCGAAAAATGGGATTCGTATTATTTCCGGGCGACACGAACACAATTCGACTATCCGGCTTTCAATATAACAGTGCTTTGTAAGCGATTGGATAATGTTATAAAAGACATCAGGATAGTGATTGTAGGAAACAGAAAAAAATTCGTTCGAATAACCGGGCTCGAGGAAAAACTCATGAATGTTAAAACCGATGATGCTGATATTCCCGTTATTGTTAGAGATATTGATATTGAATTTGCTGCAAAAAAGCTCGGTAGTGCGGATTATATAAAGCAACTAGCCGGTATCGAACTTGAACGAGGGATTAACCGGATTTTACGGAGTAAATGAAATGAAAGCAATTTTTCGCATCAATGGACAGGAGAAAGAACTATCGTTCGATAGCCGTGCTACTTTGCTCACAGTCCTGCGTGAAAACGGCTGCACCGAAGTGAAAGAAGGCTGTAACGCCGGCGAATGCGGTGCATGTCTTGTCCTTCTCGATGGCAAACCAGTGAATTCATGTCAGATATTTGCCGCTTCGATCGGGAGCAAAGAAATCACCACAATTAATGGAATCGGCGATATTCATTCGCCGCATCCTATTCAGGAAGCCTTTGTCGATACCGGTGCGGTGCAATGCGGGTTCTGCACACCGGGTATGATTTTGGCTGCATACTCTCTGCTTGAAGAAAATCCCGAACCTACCGATGATGAAATCAAGCGAGCGCTCGATGGCAACATATGCAGATGCACTGGATATGTAAAAATAATTGATGCAATCAGATTAGCTTCCAAAAGGATGAGAGAAAATGAATAAGTTTTTAAATATCGGGAAATCCGTTAAGAAAATAGATGCGCTGTCGCTCGCCTCGGGTATCGAGAAATTTGTCGATGATTTTCCACTCGATAATCCGTTATATCTCGCAATCCTTTACTCACCACATGCACATGCAAATATTGTGAACATCGATACAACCGAAGCGGAATCGATAGATGGTGTTGTGGATATTCTTCATTACGGCAATGTCCAGCGAATTCTCCATACTACCGCCGGGCAGGGATTCCCCGAACCGTCGCCGTATGACACAGCGCTATTTAATCGCAAGATGCGTTTTGTCGGCGACAGAGTAGCTGCGGTTGCGGCGGAATCGAGCAAGGCGGCGCGGGAGGCGGCGAGGAAAATCGCGGTCGAATATGAGATACTAGAGCCATTGTTCGATATCGAGAAGGCGATGGACGATGATGCGCCGCGCATTCACGGCGACGATGCACATGTCGTCATTCCTGTGCCTTATGAACCCGAGCGCAATCTCGCCGCCGAAGTGGAAATCGGTTTCGGGGATATGCAAAGGGGATTTGCCGAAGCCGATTTTATCGAGGAGCACACATACACGACGCAATACGCCTCGCACTGCGCAATCGAGCCTCATGCGGCAATATCCTATTTCGATGAGCGCGGTAGACTGGTCATCGTTACGACGACACAGGTGCCGTTCCATGCGCGAAGAATAACCGCGCAGGTTCTCGATATTCCGGTCGGGATGATTCGCGTTATCAAGCCGCGTATCGGCGGTGGATTCGGCGGCAAACAGGAAGTTTTTCTCGAACCACTCGTTGCGATAGTCTCGTGGCGGAATAAGCGTCCCGCAAAAATCGCACTCACACGCAGCGAAGTTTTTGTGGCATCGCGGACAAGAAACGCAATGCGAATCAGACTAAAGACCGGAGCGAAGAAAGACGGTACAATCACCGCTATCGAGATGGATGCACTGATGAATACCGGTGCTTATGGCTCACATGCACTTACAGTGCTGTCGAATGCTGGCTCGAAAGTGCTGCCGCTGTTCAACAAAGTGGAGAACATAAGCTTCATCGGTAGGTCGGTCTATACGAATCTGCCAATCGGCGGTGCATATCGCGGCTACGGGGCGACTAAAGGCTATTTTGCATTCAACCAGCAACTCGATACAATTGCCCGCAGGAAAAATCAGGATATTCTCGAATATATCAAGAGTTGGCATATCAAAGAGGGTGAGACATCTCCGATATTTGCGGCGCTCGGCGAGGGCAAAGAGGGCGTTGCGCAAATAATCCGCTCGTGTAAGCTAAGCGAGTGTATAGATAAGGGTGCGGAAGCTATCGATTGGTATTCCAAACGAGGCAAACGAATTCGCATCGACAGCGAGGATAAAGTGAAAGGTATCGGTATCGCTGTTTCGATGCAGGGTTCCGGTATCCCGCGAATCGATATGGGGAGCGCCTCGATGAAGATGAATGAGGATGGTTCGTTTAATCTGCATATCGGCGCAACCGACCTCGGAACCGGCTCCGACACGATTCTCGCGCAAATCGCAGCGGAAGTCCTACAAATACCCGTCGAGAAAATGATAGTTCGCTCCTCGGACACAGACCTGACGCCGTTCGATGTCGGCGCTTATGCATCATCGACGACTTATGTGTCCGGTAATGCCGTGCGAAAATGCGCGGAGAAAATCGGTGCGCAGATTATCTCGGTTGCAGGTAAGATGCTCGATACCAATGTAGAAAACCTAATTCTCACCGATTGCAAAGTCGTTGAAACACTGAGTAAGCGGGAAATTTCATTCGCTCAAATATGCCAATACGCTCTTTACTCCGCAGACCAGTTCCAGATACAGGCGGGTGCATCATACTATGGAACGGAATCGCCACCGCCGTTCGCTGCGCAGTTCGCCGAAGTCGATGTCGATACGCGCACCGGCAAAGTGGATGTGATAAAATTCGTATCCGCTGTGGATTGCGGTCAGCCGATTCATCCGAAACTCGCCGAGGGGCAAGTCGAAGGCGCGGTTGTCAACGGTATCAGTTACGCTCTCTGCGAGGAATACCTGTTCGACTCGAAAGGCAGGATGACAAATGATTCATTTTGGGATTACAAGATTTATAATGCGCTCGATATACCCGAACTGGTAACAATACTTGCCGATTCGCACGAGGAAACCGGACCGTTCGGGGCGAAATCGGTGGGTGAAATCGCTATTAATGGACCGATGCCGGCAATCGCCAATGCGATATACGATGCTGTCGGAGTGCGGCTCTTCAATGCACCGTTCACACCGGAGAAGGTTTTTAATGCAATAAAAAACAAAAGGTGATTTTTGATTAAACTGTATCTATTTCTTTTAATCGTTAAAATATTGCTTAATCTCTTTAACAGTTTCTTCGGGTTTGTTTAATACCACAGTTTGTCCAAGTAATAAAGGCATATACCAGGAATCGATATTGATATGATTTGGTTGAGGATTAGGTCGAGCAATTATTTCGACGCCCGAAACACAATTATCTTTCGCATTCACCATATTTCCGGAATAGATTACAAAATTAAATGCGCTAAAGCCGCAAGCGTCATAATATCTCAACACATCGGATAAACCTTTAGCGAGAAATTTTATCTCATCCTTACCGAACTCAAGAAAATTGGATTTCCCGATACTCGCTCGAATTTCACAAAAACCTTTCGGAGCAAAAGGAACATACCAATAAATATTATCCTGTTCTTTTATCTCAAGATTTTTATTACACTTTTTTAAATCTTTCCAAAAAGATGAGTTCTGATTTGATTTATATCTATTGGAATGGTAAATCAAAGATTCTATCCTTGGGAATGGAAATTCCTGAATAGATACCTGCATGTGGAAATGTGTTAAACTCGCTCCAGCGGTCGGCATATAATTGCAACCGATTACAGGATACTGCAATCTTTTATTCTTATGATATGCTTTTCGAATGCACATAAAAGAAGCCTGTAGGAAATCGAATAATATATCTTTATCGAACTCGCCGAGTTGAAGATAATGAATTTCGGGTTTAGTTACTACAGCTTCAAATGTTGTTCTGGGAAATAGATTGGGAAAAACATATATCCCTTTATGTTTTATGATATCCTTATCGATTTGGTCTTTTGAGAATTTTGCTACTATCTTATCGATTGTCGGTTTACAAAATGGACAGCCAGACATTGAATCCGTAATTATTTTACTTATCCAGTTCTTATCACAAGTATTATAAAATTCAGTCCATTTTTTTGCAAGATGAGGACAAATCACAGCAACATCCGAAGTTAAAGGATCCCAGCGGAATTCAATCGTATAGAGTATGGACTCATTGTTTGCTGTCAAAACACTTACATCCTCTTTTTCTTTTTTAAATTTAATACTCATTATTACCTCCGGGATTTTGAGAATATCTATAAATATATTATAGTATCGAAGTATTTTCAACTCAAATAATAATAAATAGACTATAAACAATATGGATTATATTTCAATTGACATCCACTGATTAGGATTGTTGTATTTGTAATTAACAACTATTTTTTTAACAAAATCATTTATTAAAAGAGTGAAGTATTGAATGATAATTAAGAACGGTAAAGCAGCTCTTCCGGGTCAGAATAAGTTGGCATCCGTCGCTATCAGAATCGACAGCGTCGGAAAGATAGCGGAAATCGGCGGAAATCTTACCGGCGATGATGATATCCTCGACGCCGCTGGACTAATTATCCTTCCCGGCGGAATCGACCCGCATGTCCATTTCGATGACCCGGGATACACTCACCGCGAGGATTTCGAGCATGGCACATGCGCCGCGGCGAGTGGTGGAATCACCACTGTCATCGATATGCCGTGCACTTCAATCCCTCCGATTATCAATATAGATAACCTGATGCAGAAGCTCGATGCAATCAAGAGTAAAGCCGTCATCGATTATGGATTTTTCGGTGGTGTTTCTGCGCAATCGTTCGAAAAAGGCTTTCCCGAAAACATGATGCTGCTATCCGAGTTTGTGCTCGGTTATAAAACATATTTCATATCGGGCATGGCAGAATTCGGGCAACTGGATTATTTTCATTTCCAGATGGCTCTCGAGATTGCAGACGCGCTCGAGATGCCCGTGTTGCTTCACGCCGAGGATTACGGCACTGTTACCGATGCAACCGAAACCGCCAAGCACAATGGGAACTCTCCGATGGATTACTATCGCTCCCGTCCCGAAATCGCTGAAACGATTGCGGTTGAAAAAGCGATTGGAATCGCTAAAAATATCGGGGCGGATTTGCATATTGTTCACATCGCCACAGCGGAAGCTGCGGCAATGATTGCGGGAACCGATATTACCGGTGAAACAGCCCCGCATTATCTCGAATTTAACAAAGATGATTTCCAACGAATCGGTTCGTCGTTGAAGACAACACCACCGGTCAAATCACCGGGGAATAGGGAAAAATTATGGCAAATGCTTGCCGATGGCGCGATTGATTTCGTCGCATCCGACCATGCGCCATGCCCGGAAAGCGAAAAGAACACAGGCTCGATATGGACGGACTATGCCGGCATACCCGGAACTGGAACACTTTTGCCATATATGTTCTCCGAAGGCTACATGAAAGGTAGGATTTCACTCAAGCGGCTTGTCGAAATAACATCCTCCGCTGCCGCAAGCAGATATGGTATCGATGACCGCAAAGGCTCGATAGCGGTCGGCAAAGATGCAGATTTCGCAATTATCGACCCGAATGCAACATGGACAATCAAGGGAGCAAAATTCTTGTCGAAAGGCAAAATCACACCATTCGAGGGGATGGAATTCAAGGGCAAAATCGTCAAGACTATTGTGAGAGGAAATGTTGTCTATGATTCAAAAATGGGAATATTGGCGAATGCTGGATACGGACAGTTTTTAAGTGCCTGATTCCAGAGGGATACCATAGTTATAATACACTTATTTGGACACATCATGCTGTGCAGTTACTCGCTGCTTGTTTTATATCCACCGGTTAAAAGTTTAATAAACATATATGCTCCCACTATTAACACACCCAGTATCCATGGTAGAATGACAATAAGTTTGCTCACCGAAAGCGTTCCTGAAAGCAGGAAAAGAATAACAAATCCAACGATTCCAATTATGAGTGCCTTTGTAGCGGGAGATTTAGTGTCCTTCTCCTTTTTGAGCAGCTTTGTGAAGAAATTAAACGCATGCCGTGCAAAAAAGACGAATATTATTATGGATAAAAGCAGGACAATAAAAGCCAGAAAGGTTTTAATTCCCTGTTTTGTATAGCGCACTTTGACAACTGGATATGGAGCTTCAGCATCTTCGGCAATCACATATTTCTGGAATCTGTGAAGCGTGCCCACCTCCGGGATGCTTATTCTGACAGGAAAAACACCTTTATCGGTCGATGAAAATGTTTGCACAACTTGCTGCATCTCCTCCTCATAAGCGACCTGCGATTCCATCATTCTACCCATCTTTGCGGATTTTTCCTTTTTCATTGCAACATTGGATGGCGCAGCGGATTCATCAAAGAATCCTTTTCCACCGCTTCCGTAAACCGCCCAGCTTTCTTCCTCGTCCATATTGCCCCCGAAACCTGTGTATGTGTAGCCATAAGGCAGATAGAGCGACAGATTCATCACGCTGATTGGAACATCCACTTTGGGTAGCGCTATTTTACTGCTGCCGAAAGAACCGAGCTTTTTACCATCGACAAAATATATGATTTCGATTGGGAATGTTGTAGCGTCCTGCCCGCCGCGAGATTTCTCCATCGGGATAAGGACACTGTTCTCGTTACCTTTGCCGGGCTTTGCAGGTTTACCATTCACAAAAAGCGACCACAGTTCAGCCTCATCGGGAAGCATGAGTGTAAGAAACTGCTTAAGATTGTTTCGGACATTATATGTTCCGCGGACGATATAGTTGCCGTCTCTTGTTAAAAGAGCTACGAATGAGGCATCATCGGCGGTAGCGACTTTGACCGGAAGGTCTTCGTGTTTCTCGATTTCGAGCGCAATTTTATATGGCGTTTCGAGGTATTTGAATGCAAGGATAATCGGGTGCTTTGCGCGATGCCACAGTGATTGGGGCAATTCGGAGCGGTCGATTCGTGTGGCGACATCGAGAGCATCTGTAATAAGCGAAACCTCGACATTGGTCGTCGCCTCGATACCGATATAGCCTTTCCCGCGCTCGACAGCGAGGCATTTTACTACGGGTAGGTCGACCGTAGCGCTGACAGCTTTCATCGTCTTTTCCATACGGCAATCGATATTGATAGTGCCGCCGGTAGGGAATTTTAGATAGGCATTTACGAGTCTAGCTTTTCCTTTTTCCTCCATTTTCCAATCGCGAAGATTGCTCGATGTAACGCTTAATATTCGGACATCTTTTGGCACCTCGAACCGGAGAACATCGATTTTACCTTGAACGACCGAGTATGAGATTTCGCAAAAACCTTTAACCATGCCTTCTCCGACCGAGAATAGCGATTGAACCTCGGCATACAGCACCGGCTCGACCTCCTCGGCGGCTTCTTCGTGAATCTCATGCATCCATTCGCAGAATAGATAATCCGTCGAGGGGATATAAGCTTGAACCACTGTCTTCCCGCCGACATTGCTTTTCGACATACGGCTCGCCGGAGTCAGCTTCACATCGAGATTGGCGCCCGGCAGTGTAAGTTTGAAACCCGCAGAACTCGTATGCGGTATGTTTAGTCGAAAATTCGAGACATGTTCTTTTAACTCCATCACGAAACCGGTAGAAAAGCGGAAATGTCCGGGTCCTTTGATTATCAATGTATGTTTGCCGTTTTGCGGAGTTATCGGTGCGATAGCGCCGTTTAATTCCGGATTGCGCAACGGCAAATCGACATCGAATAATGGCACCTGAATGTATCCCTCACGAAGCGCTATTATTGAAAACGATGCAGTTCCCCGCAGAACATTGTCCGAGATTGCGGTTTCGTAATTGCCCGCTGGAATCATATACGCAACGGGTGGATATGCAGGTTGAACGCTTTTCATCATCGAAAGCTCGAGCAGAGATTTCAGTTCCGTCCATGGGATTTCTACATTTGTTTTGGGCAATTCGGGCAAAGAATCCAGCGGTGCGGCAAAAGAACTCAGCAGTATTACGGCTACAACGAAACTCATAAAAATGGTTCGCATGATAAAACTCCTTTTTCATGTTTTTTCGTATTCGGGTTTATTCAGTATTATTCCTCATAAATAATACAATGCTGCGAATAATCAAGCATTTTTGTAGAGACGCAAAATTTTGCGTCTCTACATTCACATAATCAACAAGGGGCAACAGCCCCTTGTTCATATCGTTGCCGTCTGCTTTAGCTGACGGTCATTGAATCTAAGTTCAGACTTTCGCCTTGCGCAAATCAATTACAAAGCTTATTTGGAGGTATAAGCGAAAAAGAAAATAAATGAGATGAGGAAAAGGAGGAGAAAGATGATTATTGAATGTAGTGAATGTGGTGCAAAAGTGGATGGAAAAGTCATTGGTCAGTACGATTGGATGCCCGATTGGAGTGACCCTATAAAGATTGTATTATTATCTTGTCCCATATGCAAAACTGGATTAGTGGGACTCTCCCAAGGTGAATTTATATTTGAAGAGAATGAATGTACATGGACCAATCTGAGAAGAATTTGGCCGGATCCTTCAAAAAACATTGATTTTACTATTCCATTAATCGTTAGAAATTCACTTGATGAAGCAAAAAAATGTATTAAAGCGAAAGCTTTTTCAGCGTGTGCTGTTATGTGTGGTAGAGCTGTTGAAGGAATCTGCATGGAGTATAAAACAAAATCAAAAACACTTCACAATGGTCTTAAAGAATTACTTGACAAAGGCGTTATTGACAAACGCCTATATAACTGGAGTAATGAATTACGAAAAGAAAGAAATTTGGGCGCTCATGCTTCAGGTAAGGAAACCAAAAAAGATGATGCTCGTGACCTTCTTGACTTTGCTAATGCTATTTGCGAATATGTCTTTGTATTAACAAATAAATATGAACAATATTGTGAACGAAAGAAAAAGACAAAACCAAAAAAGAAATAAAAAATAACAAGGAAGACTGAATAAATGAACACCCTCTACTACGGCGACAACCAAAAGGAGAAATAATACTTCCTAAACTCCTCTAATCTTCATTTTTCCCCCCTTGCACAATTTTTGTGCAACCTGTCATCTTTCCATAACGATTTTAACATATTTCCTGTATAGCATGTCAGTGATTTTGGGCTTGGGAAGGAAAAGATCGTCGAGGAGAAGGAAATTATTGTCTTCGGGAAGGTTCTGATCGTCGAGGAGAAAGAAATTATTGTCTTTGGGAGAGTTCTGATCGTCGAGGAGAAGGAAATTATTGTCTTCGGGAGAGTTCTGATCGTCGAGGAGAAGGAAATTATTGTCTTCGGGAGAGTTCTGATCGTCGAGGAGAAGGAAATTATTGTCTTTGGGAAAGAATCTTTTCATCTTCAAAAGCTTCCCTCCGGCGATGATTTCGCAAAATTTCGATTGAATGAGAATGGATTCGTGGAGAATGGAGAATGATTTGAATCACACCCTCTGACGCTTCGCGCCATCTCCCCCTCAATCGAGTTTTTGGAGAAAATTCGCTTAATGAAGCGAAGCTGGATTTAGCGAATAGAGGGGGTAACAACCGACAACGGACAACCGACATATCATTCAATCCTGCATTTCTGCACGCGGTTTGAGCATCACTGTAACGGGATTATTCAGGTATTTCTTTGCAACGCGAATGACATCGTCTTTGGTCACCGCACGGATTTTCTCCGGGAACTTGTCCGAGTAATCGATACCAAAGCCATAAAGTTCGTTGAGTCCTGCATCCGTTACGATATCCGCCTGTCTTTCCTTCGAGAAAAGAAATTGCTCCGCCATCGCATTCTCGATTATTTGCAATTCCTCATCGGTGAAATCGCCTGTTTTTAATTTATCCAGCAAACTCAGGAGAATCGAATCGACCTCTTCGAGGTTTTCGGGCTGACACTGCGTAGCGAGATAGAAATCGCCGCCGAACAGTCTTCCCGAATAGCTCGACCATGCGACATACACCAGGTCTCTTTCACCGCGCAACGTCATCGGTATCCATCCCGAAAGCCCGCCGGTGCCGTTAAGCAATCCTGTTGCGGCACGCAAAGCCCATTTATCTTCCTCATCCCTCGAATCGCAGGCATCATAGCCGATTAAAAGAGTAACCTGTCCCCTATCGACTTCTTTCTCGAAAGATTCGGCTTGAGAATGCTCGACGGTCATAGGAATTGTTGCCATCTCATCTGTCTTTGGCTTGATTTTCCCGAATTTCTTCTCGAGCTCTTTTGCCATAACATCGACCGATATTGGACCCGATATTGCAATAACCATATTGCGGGGATTAAGAGTATTGCTCCAATATTTCTTGGCATCTGCGGCGGTGAGTTCCGAGACTGCGTTTTCGTAACCTATCGTCGGTCTCGAGTATGGATGTTCACCGAAGAAATTCTCGCGATAGAACTGAAAAGCATCCGAAGCCCATGAGCTATGCGACTGCTGGATTCTTGCAAGCTGGCGCATCTTAAGTTTTTCCTCCGAGCTTTTTGGGAAAGTCGGGTTAATTAAAACCTCCGCGCCAAGGTCGATTGCCTCGATAAGGTCTGTCGCTACGAAATTGGCTGTCAGATAAATAGTATGGCTGCCGGCGGCAATATTTGACATTATCGCCAGTTCGTCCTGTTTCCGTTGAAGTTTCTCAAAGGTCCTATATTTCTTGGTTCCTTCGGCAAGGAAATTGGCGGTGAATTCAGCGAGTCCGGCTTTTTCCGGCGGTTCGAATATCGAGCCGCCCATTATATAAACAGCCATATCGACAGTTGCCTGCGCGGGATTTTCCGCAAGAATAAGTTTTAAGCCATTATCGAGTTCACGAATTTCAAATTCGGGGCGCGATGAAGACTTGTCGGAAACAAGCATGGAATCCAATGGCGCAGTTGCACCAAATGGTTTAATTATCGCCATAATCATGTGTTCGGGCACAAGATATTTCTTTGCAACTCGCTGGCAGTCTTCTGCGGTTACACGGTTTATTCGCATAATGTAAAAGTCGAGCGCAAATGCTCTCCCGGTATTGAGCATGTTATACAACAGATTTTGCGCCTGGTCATCGACAGTCTCGCTTTCGCGCTTAAGGCTCTTTATCATATATTGTTTTGCCCATTCGACTTCATCGGATGTAACACCTTTTTCCTTAATTTTGTCGATTTCCTCCCAGATAGTTTCGATAATTGCATCACGGTTTTCATAATCAAACCCACCACCGAGCATAAACTGCCCGCGTTCGCGGTATTTCTCCATCGAATACGCAGAGATAGAATGCATAATCGGGTTATCGTTGTTGACGAGTCTCAGGTCGAGTCTCGATGTCTGGACACCGGAAAGAATCATACCGAGAACGCGCAATGCGGGAAGGTCCTCCTCGCCATAATAGACCGTAGGGAATCCCATTCTCATTGTAGAAACCTCGACATCCATCTCGCGCTCACCAATTCGCGCCGCCACGGGAAGCGGTTCGATGGGAATATTTACAGGCTCGACTAATTTTCGCTCCCAGCCACCAAGAACAGAATCGACAACCGCTTTAACTTTATCTACACCGACATCGCCGGCGATTGCCAGTATCGCATTGTTGGGTACATAGCGCATATTGTAATACTCGAGAACATCATCGCGGGTAAGCGCTTCAAATCTATCGACAAAACCGATTGTTGGCAATCGGTATGGATTGACCCGATAAAAAAGCTCGTTGTATAATTTCCATATAACCCGTCCCGGTTCCTCCTGACCCATGTTTATCTCGTTTATTATGACACCCTTTTCCCGGTCAACCTCCTCCTGCACGAATTTAGCATCGGAAATCTGCTCGGCAAGCATCGTGAACATCGGCACAAAGTTTTTTGCCGGACCGGAGTTGTGATATACCGTAACATCTGCGGATGTATATGCATTTGTCGATACGCCAAGTTCTTGCACCATCTGCTTATATTCATTCTCGGTATGCTTGGATGTTGTCCCCCCCGATACGAGATGCTCGCAGTAATGCGAGATTCCGGCGCCGTCAAATTTAGTCTCGAATGCGCCACCAGCCTTAATCATGATGTAGCTTGCCACAAGCGGTACGGTGTGATTCTCCCAAAATAGAACCTCGAGTCCGTTGTCCAGTGTCCAATGATATACGGGTGGACGGGTAACCATGTCATCCGGTATCCACTGCCGGAAAACAGGTAAATCCTCAACAGCAGAAATTGCGCTGAATAATGCAATCAGCGTCAGAAGTGTAAATGTCAACCGTTTCATAAATCCCCCTTTTTATTTTTTTTTGCTTTCAATAATACATATATATAGTAGAACAATTTATATTATCAACTAAAATTTTTAAAAGATAGCCGAATTAAATAGCATGACATTTTTCCTAACACTTGTATCGATATAACAATTATCCACGGCAGTATAATTCTATTTTGCAAAAAAGGTTAGATAAATCATTTGACATCTCGAAAACGAGAAAATATCTTTGGAATTCTATTGTTGTGTATAAAAAAACCCCTGGATAAATAAAAATCCTCGCAATGGAGGTTTTCGATGAAAAATATAATTAAATTGGGTGTAATTTTAATGATTTATGCAGGTATAGCAGGACTTTGTCTTGGATGGATTTATACGAAAACCAAACCGAAAATAGATGCTCAGGCGAAACAGGAGCGCGAAATGGCTATTAAACAGGTTATGCCGTCGAGTGCTCAAGTTTTTGAGGATATAACTCTTGCCGACGGCATGAATGTTACAATCGGCTATGCTGATGAATCGAAAGCGCAACCGCTCGGTTATGCTGCAATCGCTGTTGGAGGAGGCTTTTCGAGCAATATCCAGACGATGGTGGGATTCACAACCGAATTCGAGGTGAATGCGATAAAAGTTTTCTACCAAAGTGAAACGCCCGGACTCGGCACACATATCGAGGATGAATGGTTTCAATTGCAATTTGCCGCAAAGACAATTCTCGATATGGTTGTGGATAAAGATGGCGGTCCGCTTAAATCTATCACCGGTGCTACTATTTCATCGCGTGCAATAGCAAATTCGATTAAAGACCTAATCGGGAAATTGGAGGGGCAGCCCGAACTAACCGCTCCACAGAGACCAACACACCCCGTAACCGATGATACGACCGGTCATAAACCCGGAATGCTTTGATTCCCATACTTCATTATCAAGGAGGATTTATCGATGATAAAAGAATTCACCAAAGGGATAATAAAAGAAAATCCAGTGCTCGTTCTTGCGCTTGGATTGTGCCCTGTGCTCGCTGTTTCGACAACGGCATACAACGGTATAGGCATGGGAGTTGCGGCATCGTTCGTGCTTTTAATGTCCAATATAATTGTATCGCTTATCAAAAAGGGCGTTCCGGCAAAAATTAGAATCCCGATATTCATTACGGTTATTGCGACTTTTGTTACGATTACCAAGCTTGTTATGAAAGCCTATACACCAAGCCTTTCTAAAGACCTCGGTATTTTTATCCCGCTAATTGTAGTGAATTGTATCATCCTTGGACGCGCCGAGGCTTTCGCCAGCAAGAGAGGAGTTTGGGTATCCATTCTCGATGCAGTCGGAATGGGACTCGGTTTTACAATCATCCTATTCTTGATGGGCACAATTCGCGAGCTTATCGGCAGCGGCACTCTCACGCTCGGTTTCCCAATCCTTTTCGACCCGAAAACGCTGAATGTTCTGGGCAAAGGTTACAATCCCGCGCTCTTGATGATACTCCCGCCCGGAGGATTTCTAACACTTGGAGTTTTTCTATGGCTCAAACAACTGGCGATAAAGGAGTAAGCGAAATTCTAAATGATGCCGTGGATAAGCTTGCCGGGGCTGAAGAGATTTTGAATTCCGGAGATACGGGAAGTGCGACGGACTTGACTGAAATTGCCGTTCGCAAAGCGCTGACAGCAATCGAGAAAGCAAATGGAATTATCGGTTACGGGAAAAAACTTAAGGATAGGATAGCCGTATTCACAGATGATATTGAGTTAATAAATAACTGCAAGGTTATCGACGACCTTTTCAATCCGGCAATATATCCTGTCGGTCTCGACCATGGGACGGAGGAACCGAGTGTCTCCGTGTTGCAGGCGGCAGGTGCTATTGAATATGCTAAGAAAATAATCGAGTTTGTAAGAAAAAACTGTTAAATGAAAAGAGAAATTCAAAGGTAGATTATATTTGATATAATTCGGAGGTCAAATAATGAGTATCGGTTCACTTGTAGCTCTTTCGATAGGTGCGATTTTTATCAATAACTTTGTGCTTGCCCGGTTTCTGGGACTTTGCCCGTTTATGGGTGTATCCAAAAAGACCGAGACAGCGATGGGAATGGGCATGGCGGTCATTTTTGTTATGACAATGTCGGCTGCTATTACTTGGATTATATGGACATATTTTCTGTTACCGACCGAATCTAATGTGCTTTATCTGATTATTAAAGGATTTGGCGGAAATGTTATACCCGCTCAATTCGATTTTGCTTATCTTGAGACAATCGCTTTCATTCTTGTTATCGCATCGTTTGTGCAATTTGTCGAGATGGTAATTCAAAAAACCGCACCGGCGCTTTATGAAGCGCTTGGAATTTTTCTCCCGCTTATTACGACGAACTGCGCGGTTTTGGGAGTTGCAGAACTTAATACAATGTCGATGCACCTGAATTTTATCGAAAGCCTGGTGCATGGAATATCGGCGGGTATCGGATTCACTATCGCGCTATTGTTGATGAGCGGAATTCGTGAGCGGCTTGAACTTGCTGATGTGCCAAAACCTCTCAAGGGATTACCGATTGCTTTTTTCGTTGCGGGTATAATGTCGATAGCTTTCCTCGGTTTCTCGGGACTTAAATTTTAGGAGGTGATTATAATGCCGCAAGCTGTCATGGAAAAACCACATGTTAAGAAGAAAAAACACTGGACTTATGAAGATTACTTCGCTCTCGACGATGGCAATAGATACGAAGTATTCGAAGGAGAGTTGATAATGACACCAGCGCCAAGAACATTTCATCAAAGACTTTCTCATCGCTTAGACAATCTATTATCAACATTTGTTCAAAATAATAAACTCGGAGTAGTTTTTTACTCACCGACCGATGTCGTATTCGGTGAAGATATCGTTCTTCAACCGGATTTGCTATTTATCTTAAAAGAACGACTCGATATTATCGGTGAGAAAGCAATACTTGAAGCGCCGGATTTAGTTATCGAGATTCTGTCCGAATCTACCGCTCAAATAGATACAGTGCGGAAGAAACGAATATATGCAGAATATGGTGTCAGAGAATACTGGATTGTTGACCCTGACGACCACTCGATTGAGGTTTTCGAGAATAAAGATGGGCATTTTTTCAGCTTTTCTTATGCGCATCAAAAAGGTAAGGTTCAGTCAAAAATTTTAGATGGTTTTACAGTAGAAATCGAACATTTTTTTAAGCCAATTTCAAAATGAAGAAGCGTCTCGGAAGAAAAATAATAAAGGCGCGATGGGAAATACTCAACGGCGAATGGGTCGTTGTTGAGCGAGGCGGAATTCGTTCGGTTTTGGAGATGCTCGGCGAAACATTGCAGAGAAACGGAATCCCATGGAATGTGGAATTGATTTCGTCGAAATCTTCAGGACTCGCATCATATGGTCTTGGTGCTGTTTCTCCCAATGTCGGCGGAATCTTTGATGATTCTTTCGGACTTACGGTACCTGAAAAATTTGAAAGCTTTGCATTAGATATTCTCGAAGATTTAAAACAACAACGAATTCTTTAACCGGTTTCTCCAAGCAAACAATCGAGGAGTGAATATGGAATATGCAATAATCGGCGCATTGTTAGAATTGGCGTTTTTCGGGCTTTTATTTGGCATCGGACTTGGAATAGCCTCGAAAAAATTTGCAGTCGAGGTTGACCCGAGGGTCGAGAGAGTGATGAATGTTCTTCCAAACGCAAACTGCGGTGCATGTGGCTATCCCGGATGTTCCGGCTTTGCAAGAGGAGTCGTGGCGGGTGAAGCTTCCATATCGGGGTGTATTCCCGGAGGCGGTGAATGTACTGACGCTATTGCCGAAATACTCGGTGTATCCGCCGAATCTGCTGAACCGGTTGTTGCGGTGTGCGCATGCAACGGAGGTTCCCGTTCAAAAGATAAGTTTATTTATGAAGGCATTGCCGACTGCCGCGCTGCAAAGCTTGTTGCCGGCGGACATAAGATGTGCCCGTTTTCATGCATCGGGTTCGGCACATGCGTCGAGGCGTGCCCATTCGATGCGATTTACATGGGTGATGACGGACTGCCGATTGTAGATTTCGAGAAATGCACCGGATGCGGAATATGCGTGAAAATCTGCCCGAACGGTGTTATGAAACTTGTGCTGAAAAGCCAGTCGATTTTCGTTGCTTGCAACTCGATGAACAAGGGTCCATTCGTGAAAAAAGTATGCGGGAGCGGGTGTATCGGATGTATGCTGTGCCAGCGTAATTGCCCTGAAAATGCGATTAGTGTCGAGGATAACCTTGCCGAAATAGATTCCGAGAAATGCACTGCGTGTGGTGTTTGCATCAGTGTGTGTCCTACCAACACAATCCTGAATAAATTCCCCGAAATTCTCGCTCAAAACAGAGGCAAGCCCGAAGCGGTTCCGATAAATCCCGATGAGACGGAAAAACTTCTCGCGGAAATAAAAGAGGAGCAGAAAAAGAAAAAAGCTGCCATCGCCGCTGCCGCAAAAGCCAAAGCTGAAGCTGCAAATGCTAAAAAATTGCATGGAACAAAGACATGATTGAAAAGGTAGTAAGAAAACAAAGTTTGCAGGATTCATATAATAATGATGACCTGGCGTTTTGGCTGAGCAAAACGCCCGAAGAACGGATAGAAGCCGTAGAATATTTACGCAGGCAATATTATGGAAGTTCAATAGGATTTCAGAAAATTGCTCGAGTTGTTCGACGAATACAGCGTTGAATATCTTATCGTGGGTGGTTATGCACTCGCTTTTCATGGTGCGCCTCGTTTTACGGGCGACATCGAAATATTTGTCAAACCCGATGCTGACAATGCTCGACGCATTCTGGAAGCTCTCGATGAATTCGGGTTTAAATCACTTGGACTGAATGAAGAAGATTTCAAATATCCTGATAAAGTTGTCCAATTAGGTGTGCCCCCGGTTCGTATTGATTTAATAACATCTCTTTCGGGAATTTCTTGGGGAGAAGCATTTTCAGGTAGAACTGAAGGAAAATATGGGGATGTGCCAGTTTATTATATCGGCAGGGAACAGTTTATTCAGAACAAAAAAGCTTCAGGCAGAAAAAAAGACCTTGCCGACATCGAAGCGCTTGAGAAAATCAAGGAGGAAAATGAGCGATAGCCACGGAAAATACTGGCATTTCTATTACAACTATGACCGGGAGCAATTGATGCAATACATGCTCCTGCCTGCCAAAGAGAAACTTCAATGGCTCAAGGAATATTTGGATTTCCTCGAGGAGGCAATGACCCCCGAAGCGAAAGAAATCTGGATGAAATTCCGCAGCGGTGAGTTGAAATATCCGATTGAATAAAAAGTAAATTAAATTGATTTTCTGAATGCTAAATAATTAGCAGCATTTTGAATTGATTGAAAATGTCAAAGATACCGGACCACATATCAAAGGAAGGCATTTCGGGCGCACCCGAGGAAGAGGGCATTGTTATCAAGCTCGAGCGCAATCTTGCACGGGTGAAAATTGTGAAAGGCTCGGGCTGCGTAACTTGCGCTATCGCATCAAAATGCCCATTCACAGCGGCAATACCAAAGGACTGGCATGTGTGGGCAAAAAACAATATCGGCGCTGTCGAGAACGACCGCGTCAAAGTTGCGATTTCACCGGGAAGCTATCTCTTAATTGCCGCGCTGGTTTTTATCATGCCGGTGGCATTTCTTCTTGCCGGATATTTTATTGCGCTCCTTCTGGGCGCAATAGAACAGCTTGCGGTTACAATAGGCGTTACTGTTGCGTTCTTTGCGTATTTTATTGTGAGAAGATTCGACCGAAGCTCTTTGAGAGAGAAATCATATCGAGTTGTTGAAATTATCGGGAAAGAAGATGCGGAAATGATAATCGATAGCTGATAATCTTTGATTACTATCCCGATTAAGCGAAACGGAAGACGAATCAACCAAATCGATTGAGTTGAAAAGTTTCATACTACATTCTGCATTCAATTCGCTTCCTCGATTAGCGATAGCGCCCATTTCTTCTTTTCTTCCATTTGCCCGGGAGAGGATGCCTCGAGGTTGAGCCGGATTAGCGGTTCCGTGTTCGAGGGTCGAAGATTGAACCACCAGTCCCCGAAATCGAATGTCATTCCGTCGATTGTATCCGGTTTGACACCGGTTTCCGCCTCGACCTTTTCGGCTATCGCGTCGAGTGTTTTCCTGCGGTCTTCGACCCGTGTGTTGATTTCGCCGGTGCGGTAGTAATGGTCCATCTCTGCAATCAGTTCCGATGGCTCTTTGCGTTCTTCAGAGAGCAATTCCGCTGCCACAAGAAATGCAACCAGTCCGGAATCTGCGAACCAGAAATCGCGGAAATAGAAATGCCCGGAATGCTCACCGCCAAAAATGGCATTTTTCTCTCGCATAAGCGGTTTGATGAATGCATGACCGACAATCGACCGGACAGGTTTTCCGCCATATTTTTCAACAACCTCCGGTACTGTTTTCGAGCAGATGAGGTTATATACAACTGCACTTCTCGGGTATCGCTGCAGCATTTTTCGTGCGACTATTGCGGTTATCATATCGCCGCCAATCAATTTCCCCTTTTCATCGATAATGAACATCCTGTCGGCATCACCATCGAATGCAACGCCGAAATTAAAGCCTTTATCTATCACAAGTTTGCGAAGTGTAACGGTGTTTTTAGGCTCGATAGGATTTGGGAGATGATTCGGAAATGAGCCGTCGGGGTTGAAATATAAAGGCTTAACCTTGAACGGTAGTTTTGCAAATAGTTCCGGCAAAAATGTTCCCGCAACACCATTTCCGGTATCGACTGCAATTTTGAATGGCGCAAGCTTCCCGATATCGACAAATGAGAGACAATGCTCGATATAATCATCGATTATGTCCCGTGTGGCGACTTTGCCGGGATTTTCAACCGTTCGGAATTTGCCCGACATCACGATTTGCTTTATTTCGGGAAGTCCCGAATCCCCCGAAAGTGGAACGGCTTCAGCCTTACACATCTTGAATCCGTTGTATTCCGATGGATTATGCGATGCTGTAATCATTATCCCGCCGTCATATCGCTCTTTGCCGACAGCGAAGTAAAGTGCATCGGTAGAGACAACACCGAGAATATCGACATCCGCACCGGCATCGGTAATACCGCGGATAAGAGCGGTTCTGATAGCGGGACCCGAAAGACGCACATCCATACCGACCGCTACACGCTTTGCCGATACCGTATGCACAAATGCACCCCCGACAAGATATGCCGTTTCCTCGTTCAACTGGTCGGGGTATGTTCCTCGAATGTCATAAGCTTTGAATATTTTTGGGTCGGTCATCTAACACTCCGTGTTTAGGGTAGTTGTTTGAAATGTAAAATTGATGTTTATTTTGGAGAATGTCAAGCTTTTTACTTAACGGGAATCTATGAACAAATAGAACATTATAACAAAATTCCTTGCCAAACAATAAAATGCTCTTCATAATATAGTTTCGCTTTTAAAACAAAAATCACATAAGGGAGGACACAATGATTCCGAATGACATCAAGGATGCCGGTTTAGCTGAATCCGGTGTGAAACGAATCGAATGGGCTGAGCGCAACATGCCAGTTCTTCGTCAAATTCGCGAGAGATTCAGTAAAGAGAAGCCGCTCGAAGGTATCCGCATCGCAGCGTGTCTGCATGTTACAACCGAAACTGCAAACCTGATGCGTGCGCTTGCCGCCGGCGGCGCCGATATCAGAGTGTGTGCATCGAATCCGCTTTCAACTCAAGACGATGTAGCGGCAGCGCTTGTCCACCATTACGATATCTCAACTTTTGCTATCACGGGCGAGGACACCGAAACATATTATAAGCACATCGAATCATGCCTCGAATTCGACCCGCAGATAACTCACGATGACGGCGCAGACCTAGTTGCGACACTGCACGAGAAACATGCAGATACGAAATCAAAAAAAATCTGGGGTTCGATGGAGGAAACTACAACAGGTGTAATCCGTCTTCGTGCACTGGAAAAACAAGGCGAGCTTCTATTCCCTGTGTTTTCGATAAATGATGCGGACTGCAAACATCTTTTCGATAATCGCTACGGCACGGGTCAATCCACACTCGACGGCATTATACGCGCCACAAATAAGCTAATCGCAGGTTCGACCGTCGTTATTGCCGGCTACGGCTGGTGCGGACGCGGATTCGCAATGCGGGTGAAAGGACACGGCGCTCGTGTCATTATCACCGAGGTTGACCATGTCAAAGCTCTCGAAGCAAAAATGGACGGTTTCGAGGTTATGCCGATGGCTGAAGCTGCACCGATAGGCGATATTTTCTGCACAATCACAGGCGACATCAATGTCCTGCGCCCGGAGCATTTCGAGGTTATGAAAGACGGCGCTATCATCTGCAACTCGGGTCATTTCAATGTCGAGATAGACATCGATAGACTCGAGAAAATGTCAAAGGAGAAAAATTTGCAGGTTCGCCCCCTCGTCGATGAGTTCGTGCTGCTTGATGGTCGCTCAATATTTCTTCTCGGCGATGGCAGATTGGTCAACCTTTCGGCAGCGGAAGGACACCCACCGGCGGTGATGGATATGTCGTTTGCATTGCAAGCGCTGACCGGCGAGTATGTTGTTAAGCACAAGGGCGATTTCCCGCACAAAGTCCATGCAGTGCCGCAGGAAATCGACCAGTGGGTAGCAAAGATAAAGCTTGAGACAATGGGTATCGATATCGATGTGCTTACACCCGAGCAGGTAGAATATCTTGAAAGCTGGTCAATAGGCACCTAATGAATCAAAGTTAAAACTACAGTTAGAATAACAGCCTAACTCTTATTTCGGCGGTGTGCTTTGAGTCTGTCGAAGCTTTTTTCTCGCCGGTATATATAAGCGATAGCTCGGTTTTCTGCCCTGCACGATAGCTAATCGAGGCATCCCAGCGGAAGTTTTCACCGACATGCCATCCCCCGGAAAGCTCGTATGGAAGTGTGGAAATCCCGGATTGAAGCAAAACCCGTTCCGCCGAGCTTTTAATCGTGAATTTGCCAAAAACACCGGTCTCGGAGATACCGATATCCCATTGCGAGGCATCGGTTTCGGGGACAGCCGCTCTATCTACAATCGATGCAAGTTCGCTTGTCATGCGAAACCTGAGAGCCTTAAAGAATCTTCTCGAAACGGAAAGCTGCCCGAAAACCTTTTGCGCTTCGACCCAACCTGTGAGACCGGGACGATAGCTTTCGTTTAACTCGATACCGCCATTGAGATTGGTGGAGATTTTTTGCGGCAGGTCTGCCGAAACGCTTATAGTATGATTTATCCGCGATGATAATTCAGCGCCGGAACTATAAATCCTGTATGTGGTTTTTCGATAGGAACTTGTCAGGATAAGGTTCACCTTTGCTTGCTGCAAAAATCCGGCTCTTGCCGTGGCGGAAAAAGTTCCCGATGAAAGCGAATCGTCGGTGAACATCTTTGTAGGCGAAAGATAATAAGATGATAATCCATCACGGCTGTTTTCCGAGTGAAACGAGATGTCTCCAGAAAGCGAAGCGCCAAATGGCACAAAATCGAGCGGCGCCGATGTTGAAAAAGAACCATCCGCCCGTAAAACAGGTTTAAATTCACCGGTCGGTTCATATTCGAGTATATAGTCGCCATCGGTATCGGAAATATACTCCCCGAGTGTTTCATCCCAGCTATAGTATCCTTCGCCCTCGCCGGCGTATGTATAAATTTTGCTGAGTGTTTCGCTCTGACTGCGTGAAAGTTGATAACTGCCCACAAGACTGACCTTGAGAACGGTTTTCGATGCGCGCATCGCTATGAGGTCGCTTTTAATGTCCTCGCCGGCTGCGCTGTCGATTGCTGAATAATGTCTGCGGGTGTAACTTACCGAACCGAATTTGCCGGAGATACCGCAGCCATATTCGATAGTCCGCGAGAAATCGCCAAAATTTTGCCCACGGCGAAGTTTATATCCCGAATATGCCCCATTAAAGCCCAGATTAAGCGAGCCGACTGCGATTACAAAATTCTGGTCTATTTTCGCCCATGCAGTATCCGCAAGAGTATCGCTATTAAACAGGTCGAAATCCAGTGCTGTTGTCGATGATTTTAATTTATCGCTGAATATTGAAAATGACAGATTTTGCGAATTTCGCGAGCCTGCATTACTTTTCGAATAATTGCTGTTTAAATTTGCGGCAAAGCTTTCCGATGAATACCACCCGGAAAGATTTGCGCGGTTGGAATATAAATCTCCCGCAATTCGTCTTCCTACCCATGTTGAGATTTCGGATTTTTCCGTACCGGTCTTTAAACCGCCCTGGATAATCCTATCATCGCCATCGGAAGCGGAGAAATTCCAGTTCCTGTCGAAATCTGCGGGGTCAATTCTGCCCAGCGGTTCGAATTTCTCCGAGATATATCTACCGCCTCCGAAAAAACTAAGCCATTCAAGCACAGCAAGGGTTCCCGCTGCGGAGAAAGCATCCGCTAAATTATCACCATCATTTTGCGAGGAAAAAAGATTCCTGTCAAATTCGCTGAAAGCGTATTCGGCATCGAGAGAATATCCTTCCTTTTGCATCGAAGCCCCCGCGCTAATAATACTCAACGATTGCGGTGCAGATAGCGAATCGGGAATCGAATCGCCCGATTGGCTCAAAATCTCCATAATCGAATCGGATACCTCGACCAGCGGGTTTCCCGAATCATCGCGCTGCGATATACCCGATACGGAAAGCTGCATGCCCGAAAGCGGTTCAATATCGACACCCGCACCAAAGAGGAGGCGTGAATAATCCTGCGAAATATACTGGAAATCTACGACAACTCTGTCACCTGCGCCAACCGGTGTCGTGTTTGAAAATGTAAGCTGGGCAAGGTTGTAGTCGATAATATAGTCGTTCGTCTCGCCTCTTTTGAGAAGCTCACCATTTAGCCAGACTCGTTCGGAACCGGCAAGAACGACAATATTGCGCTCACCGCTCTCGCCCCATAGCGGATATGGTCCCTGGTTGCCCTCCTGTGCGCTGAATTCGATAGAACTATACTGTCCGCGCATTATCGAGCCAAATCCCTGTGCTTGAATAGCTTGAAACTCAGTCGATACATCAATGCCCTGAATTTTCCGATTGAGATTTAAGAAATCCCCCCCATTAAAGTCGAGATTAATATCTCCAAATGATGCCGCAAAATGCGGTGATTTTAACTGGATAAGGATTTTATCGAGTTCTGAAATTTCGAGTGAACTTCCCTCGGGTTGGATTGGCGAGCTTTCATCGGAAAGCAGCGCGCTTATGTGAATATCCCCCGCAAGGTCACCCTCAGCTTGAAATTGAAGCGAGGATGTCGAATTTACCTCGCCTGTATTGGAAACTCTCAGTCCACGCAAAAGGCTTCCGCCGGTGCGAAAATTTATCTCGCTTTCCGCTGTATCCGGCATTCGTTGAATTGATGAAACCGTTCCGGTGCCCCATAGAAGCCTGTGTCTTGAGCGACCGGGAAAAACTTCCGAAAGCGGCGAGTATATTATTTCCACCGAATCGCAAGCTAATGCGATATCTACATAAATCGTTCCGGTATGCGAGACGGCGTAGTTTAGCGGGGATACTGTGTCGCCATTGCAGAGCAAGAACACCGAACCGCTAAGCACAGACTCGTCTATCACTATTGTATCACCGGTAGGAACTATAACCGATTTAGCAGTGCATAAGCAGTGCAAGGATATGAGTGCAATAAATGTCAGGAAATATCGCATACAGGAATTTAATGCGAAATTCATCAATTCACAATAAAAAGGGAGAGAGAAATTTATTGCTGCAATTTATTGCAGTTCAAATAATTCATAACCACCGGTTATCGTTTACTTACTACATCGCCATACCACCGTCGATGCGGATTATTTCCCCCGTGATATAATCGCTTTCTGGTGAGCAAAGGAACATTACGAGTTCCGCGACATCCGCAGGCTTGCCGGGGTATTTGAGTGGAATAACCGACATGAATCCCTCGATTACTTTTTCAGGGAGATTGTCTGTCATTTCGGTCTCGATGAACCCCGGAGCTACGGCATTACAGCGGATTCCTTTGCCGGCAAGCTCTTTCGCGGCGCTTTTGGTCAATCCAATAAGACCGGCTTTCGAGGATGAATAGTTTGCTTGAGCCGCATTACCAAAAAGCCCTACAACCGAGGTGATATTCACTATCTTGCCGTATTTGTTCTTCATCATCGGGCGAGAAACGGCTTTGGTGAAAAGAAATGCACCTTTAAGATTCACATCGAGCACAAGGTCCCAATCCTCGGGCTTTAAGCGCATTATAAGATTATCCCGTGTAATTCCGGCATTATTGATGAGTATGTCAATTCTGCCATGCTTTTCGACAATGGAATCCACAGTGTTCTTGACCGTTTCCCAATCGGATACATCGCAGACATAGTATTCCGCTGTTCCGGCTGATGAATTTATCTCTTTTGTGCGCACCGCAAGGTCATCTTCATGGACATCGATTAGCGCGACTATTGCGCCGTGCGATGCTAGTTTTTTTGCGATAGCCGCACCAAGTCCACGACCGGAGCCGGTTACGATAGCTACTTTATCCGCAAGATGCATAATTCTCCTCCTTTTTGCTTTTGATATGCAAATTTAATCATAGATTATTATTATGCAAGATAATCCTATGGACCTCGAAAGCTACATACCGGAATTTCTGCTTCATATCGGCAGAGAGCGGAATTTCTCGCAGGGAACAATCGAATACTACGACCTCGATATGAAGCAATTCATCGAGTTCCTTTCGGCTGAATATCCCGATGGACTCGATGACCCGAGGAAGAGCGACATCATCGTGTTTCGCGCTTATGTGGCGGGACTTGTCGAGGCTGGATACAAAATCGGCACAATTCATCGTAAAATCGCCGTCCTGCGCTCCTTTTTCAAATTCCTATATTCGCGCAATGCAATCGATGTGAATTACACAAAGCATATAAAGCTTCCGAAAATGCCAAAGAAATTCCCATCGTTTCTGGATTTTGCTCAAGCCAACCGTGCGATGGAGCTGCCGGATACATCCACGCCGCTGGGTGTGCGCAACAAGGCGATAATGGAATTGCTGTATGCCACCGGGATTCGTCGGGGTGAGCTTGTCGGGCTCGATATGAACGCGATAGATTTTAACCGGATGCTTATCAAGGTTTTCGGCAAGGGCAGCAAAGAAAGACTTGTGCCGTTCAATGAATCCGCACAAAAAGCGCTCGAGGAATACATCTCGACTGTAAGACCGTCTCTGCAAAAAAAAACCGATGAGCGAGCGCTTTTCCTGACTAAAAACGGCAACAGGATTTCAGCGGTCGGGGTATATAACATTGTCCGCAAATACCTTTCTCAGGTTACCGATGGCAAACAGAATCCGCATACATTGCGGCACACTTTTGCGACGCATTTGCTCGAAATGGGCGCAGACCTGATGGCAATAAAAGAACTGCTCGGGCACGAATCGGTCGGAACAACTCAAGTATATACACACACGACGATAGAATATCTTCGTCAGGTCTATCAAAAAGCCCACCCAAAAGGGAAGAAGAGCAAGTAGATGCAGAATTAAGAATGCAGAATTAAGAATTAAGAGTTGAGAGTTCAGAGTTGCCCCGCCCCACATCCAAAAGAATTTAGCCCTCGATCGTGTGGAGAAATCGGTGAGCGATAGCTTATAACCTTTTTACTTGCCTAAATCAAAATCTTTAGATAAATTCAATTCCAGATAAAATGCACAAAAAGGCGAATACGGGGGAATCTTGAGATTTACATTAGTAACATTATCGATTCTCATAATATTTTCGATGCTTTGCGCGGAGTCTTATGTTGTCCGTGTAAAATCATTCCCGCAGGGAAATTTTGCAGCGAATACACGGGGTGATGGTGCCTGTGGGATGGCGCTTGTTTTATCCGGGGGCGGCTCACGAGGTTTCTCGCAGGTCGGTGTTCTCGAAATACTCGACAGCCTCGGCATTGTCCCCGACCTTGTTGTCGGGACGAGTATCGGCTCGGTCATAGGCGGGCTTTATTGTGCGGGATATTCAACGCAGCAGCTTGAATCTTTGATGGTCTCGCTTAACTGGAACGATTTTTTCACCGATGCCTCCCGTAGAACCTCGATTTTCCTGACCCAGCGCGAAAGCGCGGCTAATTATTTCATCACATTGAGATTTCAGGCATGGAAACCATACATACCATCGGGATACCTCACCGCACAAAGATTACTCGACCTTCTGGGCGAGCTTACCGCTCCGGCAATGGTGATATACGGCAAAAATTTCGATGCTCTCGAAATACCTTTCCGCAGTGTTGCAACCGACTTGCGCACCGGGAATGTTGTCGTTATCGATAAAGGCAATCTCGGTGAGGCGATGCGAAGTTCGGTAAGTGTGCCGCTTATTTTTACGCCATTCCCGCTCGGTTCGCTTTTGTGTGTAGATGGTGGACTTAAGATGCCCGTTCCGGTCGAGGTTGCAAAACAGCTTGGATGCGCTGGAATTATCGCAGTCAACACAACTGCCGATTTCATCGCTTCCGATGAGCTTAATGACCCTGCATCGATAGGTGAACAGGCAACAACAATTATGCAGCAAGATATTATAGCAAATGAGCGCGAGATTGCGGATATCTGGCTTGAACCCATATCAGACGATAGGCGCTCGACAGATTTTGAGAATATCGATATACTTATCGAGTGCGGAAGAAATGCCGCCCGTGAAGCTATCCCCCAACTGCTCGAGATTGCCGGTGCGCAGGATGAATCATCAAGAATGTTTATGTTAGATTCGATTGAATGGCATTTACCGGATGAAGAAAAATTCGACATCCCGGACAAGAGAATATTTTCGACAAATGAGTTGCATAAAATTGCTGAAGAAATTGTCTCGAAAGGTTTTTTGAGCGAGGTATATTGTTCGGTTTCAACAGGTTTCCTCACTGTTTTGCATATCGGAGGTAAAAAGTCGCCGGTATTTTCTCGCTTGCAAATCGCGGGTGCTGCGGATGTCCTTGAAAGGATAGGTTTGCAGGATACATATAGCGGTTTTCAAGCATATTCGGAAGTCTATCATACTCTGGATTCGCTTCTTGAAGCAATTCGGGCAAACGGCTATATTATTGCCGGATGGGATTCAATGTATGTGCAAAACGACACTTTTCATGCAGTTCTGAATGCCGGGCGTATAGATGAAATCAAATTCTCCGGGAACGACATTACAAGACAATGGGTAATTGAGAGCCATCTGGATATCGATGAGGGTGAGTTATTCCGCAGAAATAACATTCAGAGAAGTATCGAATCTCTATACTCGACAAATCTTTTCCATTGGGCAAATTACGATTTGTATCGCGATGAAAATGACCGGATTATACTAACCGTCAAGGTTTCCGAGAAACCTAATATTGCGGCTCGTCTTGGGCTGCGATATGATAATTTATACGATGCTGAAGCTGCAGCCGGCATTTTTGACGATAATTTTTTTGGCACAGGATTAAGAACCGGTCTCGAAGGCAATGCAGGAAGACGAAGACAGAATATCGATATTTCGGTTAATGCCGATAGAATATGGAAAACATTTGTAACATCCAATATTTCGGTCGATTATAAGCGTGAGAAATTTGACTTTTTTAGTGATTTCGATATTACACATAGCGATTGGGTTGAGGAATACGGCGCAATACTCGGATTGGGTTTTCAAATGAGGAAGTTCGGTATTATTATGAGTGAAATCGAAAGCCGGCAATTTAATATTAAAACCGAAAATCCGAACGAACCGGTGCGGCGCTATACTGCAAACAAACTTCGATTTAGACTGACAGTTGATACATATAACAAGCGTCAATTCCCAACCGGCGGCAGTTATTCCTTATTGCTTTTTGAGACCAGTCAGGATATTCTCGGTGGTGAAACATCTTTCACTAAGTATTTCGGACACCTCGGATTCTATCGAACTTTCAGTTTTTTAACATTGCACGGTTGGGGAGCTATCGGGCATATTGCGGGTAATCCTCCGTTTTTTGAATTTTTCCAGATTGGCGAGTGCGAGCCGTTTTATGGGTTCAGAGGTGATGAACTTCTTGGCGATGAAATAATTAATGCCGGATTCAAATTTCGTGTTAATTTGCGAAAAAGGTTTAAGAGAAGCTATCTTTTTGCCGGTGCCACAATGGGAAATATTTTTTTCCGTGATATAACTCCCGAAGAGGTCAAAACAATCTGGGGTAGCGGTATCGGTATCGGTGTCGAAACTCCACTCGGTCCGTTTAAATTAGCATGGGGTTATTCAAGCAGAGAAACACAACACATTTCGATAAAGTTTGGATTTAATTTTTAAGTTTTGATAACACGCGAAATTCTTGGCGGGAGGAAAAATGAATGAAATGTTTTTAAATGCCGCAAAGACAGTTGTCGAGCAGTGCCTTCGTGTTCAAGAAACCGAAACGGTTCTTGTAATTACCGACAGACCGGAGCGCGAAATCGGCTATGCTATTTTCGAGGCTGCGAAGGAATGCGCTGGAGAAACGATGATTATGGAGATAATCCCCCGCTCTATTCACGGTGAGGAACCACCGGAATCGGTTGCAGAGATTATGCGCACTGTCGATGTGATTATTGCGCCGACTTTCCGCTCGATATCGCACACGCAGGCTCGACTTAAAGCGAATGAATCCGGGACACGAATTGCAACAATGCCCGGAATTTTGCACGAGACATTTGTCCGTGCTATGAATGTGAAATATTCTGAAGTCGCTAATATTTCATGCGAGCTTGCCGAACGACTGTCAGCGGCAAAAACCGCAAGAGTCGTTACAGAACACGGCACAGATATTTTCATGTCGCTCGAGGGAAGAAAGGGTCATGCTGACACCGGTTTGATTCATCGAAAGGGAGATTTCGGCAATCTTCCAGCAGGAGAGGCTTACATTGCTCCATCCGAGGGAACAGCAGGTGGAACGATTGTAATCGATGGCGCCATCGGTGACACCGGCATTCTTGAATCGGATGATTATATCAAAATTCGTGTTGAAAACGGTTATGCTACAGAAATTGATGGTGACCGAGCATCTACATATCTTTCAGGGATATTTGCTCTACATCCGAAAGATGCGCGGAATATTGCCGAACTTGGCATAGGAACCAATCCCGCCGCAAGACTATGCGGGAGTATTCTGGAAGACGAAAAAGTGCTCGGAACTATTCATATTGCTATGGGAAATAACGCTCTCATGGGCGGAACGGTCGATGTTCCCATTCATCTCGATGGCATTCTGCTTTCACCGACACTTTATCTTGATGGCAAACTTATTATGAAAATGGGGAAATTCTCTATTTAGAAAATCTAAAAAATAATAGTTTTTATATTATTTATTTGTTTTTCGATTGCAAATAGTCTTTCAATTAGTATATTTAAGTAAATTATACATTTAAAATTTATGAGACTTGTAAAATAAATGGAATTAAGAGCAATTTTCATTTAACAAGTCAGAATGCATTATAGGTCATATTTAGTATTATTTTCAAAGAGAATTAAATTTTCATTTAGGTATGAGGGGGTTAAAATGAACAAAAAAATCATGGTTTGTTGCATATTTCTTTTACTTGGTTTTGCTTATGCAATACCTCATTACATCAACTATCAGGGCAAGGTAACCACCGCTGCGGGAGTTGCGCCTTCCGACGGTTCATACAGCATGACATTTCACATTTGCAATACACCTGCGGTTGGAGGTGTTCTCTGGAGCGAACCACAGCCTT